>Ga0075418_10000084_pt1 | contig 78346 bp, 73 predicted proteins | sample SoiMetdeltSBSDD2_FD_81776 | JGI IMG/M metagenome (GOLD analysis project Ga0075418, IMG submission 81776) | Bulk soil microbial communities from a Populus tree surrounding site in Tennessee, USA - Soil MetaG P. deltoides SBSDD2 | ecosystem: Environmental > Terrestrial > Soil > Tree plantation...
ACCCGTGTCCTTCGACGAGCCGGAGAACGAGCCGGAATCGAAGCAGGACGGAGAAGCGTCGCCCTCGAGCGAGGGTCTCGGGATCAAGATCCAGGCGATCCCCCCGATGATGCGCCAGCAGCTCGAAATGGACGCCAACGCGTCGGGCGTGATGATCGTCTCGGTGGATCCGGGGTCGGTAAAAAAAGAGGAGGGGATCGCGCAGCGGCAGGTCGTGACGTCGATGGACGACACCCCGGTGAAGACCGTCGCCGATTGGAATCGGATCGTGCGGGCCCTCAAGCCCGGTCAGACCGTGAAGGTCGAGCTGGATCTCGGCCATCGCAAGGAGCTCGTGTTCCTCACGGTCCCCTCGAAGTCGAAGTAGCGAACCGTCGCATCCCTGACCGCCGCGCGGCCCTGATGGCCGCGCGGCGTGTGTTATTTTCCCGACCGCATGGCTGCCCGCCGTAAGCCGCTCGTCCTCGTCGCCGACGACGAAAGCGACATTCGGGCGTCCCTCCGGATGATCCTCGAATACGAGGGGTACGCGCTGGCCGAGGCGGCATCCGGCGAAGAGGCCCTCGCCAAGCTCGAGACCGAGCGCCCCGACGTGGTGCTGCTCGACATCAAGATGCCGCGAATCGACGGGCTCGAGGTTCTCGCGCGCATCAAGCAATCCGATCCGGCGCTGTCCGTGGTCGTGATCTCGGGCCACGCGACCATCGCGACCGCGATCGAAGCCACGCGCCTGGGCGCCTTCGACTTCATGGAGAAGCCGCTGGAGCGCGAACGGGTCCTCGTCGTGGTGCGGAACGCGCTGGAGCGCTCGCGGCTGGAATCCGAGAACCGCGACTACAAGCTCACCTACGAGGAGCGCTTCCAGCTGGTCGGCGCATCCCGGGCGATGCGGGCGGTCCACGATCAGATCGCCCTCGCCGCGCCGACGAAGGCCTCTGTCCTCGTCACGGGGGAGTCCGGGACGGGGAAGGAGCTGGTGGCCAGGGCGATCCACCGCAACAGCCCGCGCGCGGCGAAGCGCTTCGTCAAGGTCAACTGCGCGGCGATTCCCGAGGAGCTCATCGAGTCCGAGCTGTTCGGACACGAGCGGGGGTCGTTCACGGGTGCGGTGCGGGACCAGACCGGGAAGTTCGCGCAAGCCGACGGTGGAACGATCTTCCTCGACGAGATCGGCGACATGAGCCTCAAGACCCAGTCGAAGGCGCTGCGCGCCCTGCAGGACGGGGAGATCGAGCCGGTTGGATCGGCGAAGTCGTTCGTCGTGGACGTGCGCGTGATCGCCGCCACGAATAAGCGCCTGGAGGAGGAGATCGCGGAGGGGCGCTTCCGCGAGGATCTCTTCTTCCGCCTCAACGTCGTGCCGATCCATCTCCCGCCTCTGCGGGAGCGGCGGGAGGACATCCCGGCGCTGGTCGCCGCGTTCGCGGACGCTTTCTGCCGGGAGCACGGCTCGCGACCGAAAGCCTTCGCCCCCGACGTCGTGGAGGCGCTCGCGGGGCTTCCGTGGCGAGGCAACGTGCGCGAGCTGCGCAACGCGGTCGAGCGCCTCATGATCATGACGCCCCGGGACACGATCCGCGCGGACGACATTCCGGAGGGTCTGGGGCTCTCGCTCGGCGGCGCGACGGCGCCGTCGTCGGTGCCGCCCCCCGCGGCGTCCGCGACACTCCAGGACTTCAAGGACGCGGCGGAGCGGGCGTTCATCGTCGCCAAGCTGGAGGAGAACGACTGGAACGTGGCCGCGACCGCCAAGGCGATCGACACGCCGCGCTCCAACCTCTACAAGAAGCTCGAGGCGTACGGCATCCGCCGGGAGGGCGGCGACTCGTGAAACCCCGGTGATCGGCGATCGCGACGTCGTCGTCGTGGCCGGCGTGCGCACGCCGTTCGTACGGGCGGGAACCGTCCTCCGCGGCGTCGGGGCCGTGGAGCTGGGCCGGACGGCGGTGCGGGAGCTCGTCGAGCGCGCCGAGATCGACCCGGAATCGCTCGACGAGCTCGTGGTGGGGAATATCGCCGGCCCAGCCGACGCCGCGAACGTGGCGCGAGTGATCGGCCTCGAGGCGAAGCTGCCGCAGAAGGTTCCCGCGTTCACGGTGAGCCGGAACTGCGCCTCGGGGATCGAGAGCGTCGTGGAGGCCGCCTATCGGATCCGCTCCGGCGACGCCGATCTCGTGGTCGCCGCCGCCGTCGAGTCGATGTCCCGCATCCCCTTCCTGTTCGGGGAGGACGCTCAGGACCTCTGGACGTCCATCGCCCGGGAGAAGAGCGCCGTCAACCGCATGGGCCGCTTCGTCCGGTTCCGGCCGCGGCACTTCAAGCCGGTGATCGCTCTCGAGCTGGGGCTCACCGATCCCGTCTCGGGGCTGAACATGGGGGAGACGGCCGAGGTCCTCGCCCGGGAGTTCGCGATCCTGCGCGAGGAGCAGGACGCCTTCGCTCTGCGCAGCCACAAGCTCGCCGCTGCCGCATGGAACGAGGGCCGCATGCAGGGGGAAGTCGTTCCGGTCCCCGTCCCGCCGCGCTACGAGGAGACGGCCGACCGCGACAACGGGATCCGCGAGAACCAGTCCCCCGAGGCCCTGGCCAAGCTCCGGCCGGTGTTCGATCGCCGCTTCGGCACTGTCACGGCGGGGAACTCGTCGCAGATCACCGACGGCGCCGTCGCGCTCCTGCTCGCTTCCGGGGAGAGGGCGCGCGCGCTCGGACTTCCCGCTCTCGGCAAGATCCGGTCCTGGGGGTTCGCCGGGTGCGATCCCGCGCGGATGGGGCTCGGCCCCGTGCTCGCGACGCCGATCGCCCTGCGGCGGGCCGGAGGGCTGACGATGGCGCGCATGGAGCGCGTCGAGATCAACGAAGCGTTCGCCGCGCAGGTGCTGGCGTGCATGAAGGCCTTCGACTCGCGCGCGTTCTGCGAGGCGAACCTCGGGACGGGCGCTCTCGGCGCCCCGCCCCCGGATCGAGTCAACCTCAACGGCGGCGCGATCGCTCTCGGGCATCCGGTCGGCGCTTCGGGCGGTCGATTGATCCTGACGATCCTGCGGGAGATGGCGCGTGCCAACGTGTCGCTCGGGCTCGTCACGCTGTGCGTCGGCGGCGGTCAGGGCGCCGCCGTCGTGGTCGAGCGGAGCTAGGCGGTGAACGGCGGCCCCGGCATGAATCACTGGATCGATCCGAACGGGATCGTCCACGTGGTGTTCGACCGCCCGAACGACAAGGTCAACCTTCTCGAGCCGGGCCTCCTCGAGGACCTCGGCGAGCTGCTCGACTCGGTCCGCGAGCGCGAGGACGTCCGCGGCGTGCTGTTCGCGAGCGCCAAGGCCGGCACGTTCATCGCAGGCATGGACGTCGAGGTCATCGCGTCCTTCACCGACGCCTTCAAGGCTGCGGAGGGTGCGAGATTCGGGCAAGCGGTCTTCCAGAAGATCCACGACCTGCCCGTCCCATCGGCGTGCGCGATCAACGGCGCGTGTCTCGGCGGCGGGACCGAGCTCGCGTTGGCGTGCACCGTCCGGGTCGCGGCGGATTCCAAGGCCGTGAAGATCGGCCTGCCGGAGACGCAGCTCGGGATCGTCCCCGGCTTCGGCGGCACCCAGCGCCTCCCCCGCCTGGTCGGCCTCGTGCCGTCGCTCGACCTCATCCTCACGGGGCGCCAGCTCGACGCGAAGCGCGCGCATCGCATCGGTCTCGTCGATCTCGTCGTGCCCGAGCCGTACCTCGAGCGCGAGACCGTCAAGCTGATGATGAGGGCTGCCGCGAACGGAGCGCGCCGTCGTCCGTGGACCTCGCGCTTCGCGGAGAGCCTCCCGCCGTGGCGGCGCTTCGTCATTGCCAAAGCGAGGCGGGCGACCGAGGAGAAGGCGAGCCCGGAGAGCTACCCGGCGCCCTTCCGCGCGCTCGAGGCGATCGACGCGGCGTTCTCGATGCCGATGACCCAGGGGCTGGATCTCGAGGCCAGGATCGTCGGCGAGCTGGTTCCGACCCGGACGGCGAAGAACCTGATCTGGCTCTTCAAGAGCCAGTCCGCGCTCAAGAAGGACGCGGGCGGCGTCGTCGCGCTGCCGCGGAAGGTGAGGCGCGTCGCCGTCCTGGGCGCGGGGATCATGGGCGGGGGGATCGCGCAGCTCGTCGCGGACAAGGACATCCCGGTGCGCGTGAAGGACGTGCGTGCGGATGCTCTGCTCGCCGCGCTCAGGCACGCGTCGAACATCTGGCGGGAGCAAGTGACCCGGAGGCGGATCACGCCGCGCGAGATCCGGCAGAAGCTGGGATTCCTCTCCACCACCCTCGACGACTCCGGTCTGGCGCGGGTCGATCTGGTGATCGAGGCCGTCGTGGAGAGCCTCGACGTGAAGCAGAAGGTGCTCGCCGCCGTGGAGGAGCGGATCGGCGAGCGGGCGATCTTCGCGTCGAACACCTCGACCCTTCCGATCTCCGACATCGCGGCCCGGGCGGTGCGCCCCGACCGCGTCGTCGGCATGCACTTCTTCAACCCGGTGCACCGGATGCCGCTCGTCGAGGTCATCGCGGGGCACCGGAGCTCGCCCGAGGCGGTCGCGTCGGTGCACGCGTTCGCGCTGGAGCTCGGAAAGGTGCCCGTGGTGGTGCGCGACGCCCCCGGGTTCCTCGTCAATCGCATCCTCATGCTCTACTTCAACGAAGCCCTCAGGCTGCTCGCCGAGGGGGTCGCGGTCGAGGACGCCGATCGGGCGATGCGGATGTTCGGGATGCCCATGGGACCGTTCGCGCTGATGGACGAGATCGGCCTCGACACCGGGCAGCATGCCTCGGCGGTCCTCGAGGGGGCGTTCGGCAAGCGGATCGGCGCGGCGACCAACGCGCTCCAGGCCATGGTTTCCGGCGGGAAGCTCGGCAAGAAGAACGGGCGCGGGTTCTACGCCTACAGGGACGGCAAGCGCACGCGCCCCGATCCGGCGATTCCGCGGCTCATCGGGGCCGGGACCGTCCTCCAGCTTCCGGTCGAGACGCTCCAGGAGCGGATGGTCCTGGCGATGGTGAACGAGGCGGCGATCTGTCTCGAGGACGGCGTCGTCCGGGAGCCCCGGGACGTCGATGTCGCCATGGTTTACGGGACAGGCTTCCCGCCGTTCCGCGGCGGACTTCTCCGCTACGCGGATTCCATTGGAACGGCGGTTCTTGTCGACCGGCTCTCCCGCCTCGCGGACGCCCACGGCGAGCGATTCCGTCCGGCCGGGCTCCTCCGGGACATGGTCCGCGAGGAGCGCCGCTTCTACGCCGGGTGAAACCCGTCCCCACCGTCCCCGTTAGAAGGGCGTGTCGGCGATCGCTGGGATAGAATCCGGCGGATGCCGCTGCGCTTTCCACCGAGCCACAGGGGGTCTGCGATGACCAGTCCGTCGTCCCGCCGTGTACTGAAAGCTTCCCTCGCAGCGGTCGCTCTCGCGGCCCTTCTCGGGCTCGCGGGTCCCTCGACGGCCGCCGCCGATGACAACGTCCCCACCATGGACCGTAGCGACATCGAGGCCATCCTCAAGAAGAAGGTCGCCGATCTCGCCAACGAGAAGAACAAGGACGGCATGGGGTTCAAGCGGGGGACGTTCTCCAAGACGTTCAAGCGGGTCGACGCCTCGACGTATCTGGTGGCCTTCCATCAGGACACGATCGTCGATCAGGCGCAGCCCGATACGGACGAGATCAAGACGGAGCGATTCGAGCTGACGGTCACGAAGACCGGCGGCAAGTGGGGAATCGCAAAGCAGGATCTCAAGGACACCTACGTCGGCCTCTATCGCGGGTATTTCGGCGGGGAAGGCGTCTTCAAGTTCGGCAAGCTCCAGTTCGAGAAGGAGGGGCTGAAGGTCAGCGCGACGAACGGATGGGGCTACACCCAGCGCGTGCTCGGGCACGTGACGGGCTACGCCGTCTTCGCGGACGACCTGAGGTTCGACTACGCCCCTCCCGCGGACACCGCCGAGACGAGCCACTACTCGGCCCTCTACAAGAAGCTGGCGAAGGACCACCCGGAGGATGCCGTCTTCAAGCCGTCGCGACTGGCCATCTACTGCGACGCGAAGACCTGCGAGGAGCTCGCGTCGGCGGTGTTCACCGACCTCCAACAGGTCGGTGAGAAGAGCACCGGCAGCGGCACCGGCGCCGACGGCGCGGCGGGTCGCATGCTCAAGCGACTGCAGGAAGCGTCCGACGAGGTCAAGAAGAACCGCCGCGAGAATCCATTCGGCGGCTTCGACCGCCCGGACGATCCCGACAACCGGTACTGGCGTTTTTCCTTCAAGCGGGACGGGGCCAAGGAGCACTTCGCGGCGCTGACCTACGACAACCTCGAGCCCTGGCAGATGTCGTATTTCGTCACCGACTATGGTCAGCTCTACGCCTATTACAGCGAGGACACGCGGAACAAGGGACTCGACCCGCTCATCCTGGAGGAGCGAGGCGACAAGGAAGCGCGCGATTTCGACCTGGTCGCCATGAAGGGCGCGGTCGATCTCGCGCTCGACGACCCCTACGCGTACGCTGGTGACATCACCTACAAGCTCAAGATCAAGAGGGAGCTGAAGGACCTGCCCTTCTTCGTCGCCCGCGTCCGCTATCCGGGCGAGAAGGAGGCGACCAAGAGTCCCAAGCTGTTCATCAACTCGATCCAGGACGCTCAGGGGAACGAGCTGACCTGGTCCCGCTTCACGTCGTCCGGCGGGCTGGTGGTGTTCCCGAAGACGCTTCAAGCGGGCGACATGGTGACTCTGCGCCTCCAGTTCCTGAACTACGACGCGATCTACTCGCTGAACCCCTCGTTCTACGGGCTGTCGCGCGGAGGTTGGCTCCCGTTCGTGCGCTTCGGCGATTTCATCGACGACTTCGACCTCACGGTCCGGCTTCCCGACAAGTATCAGATCCTCGGCGTCGGCAAGGTGGAATCGGATACCGCGAAGGACGGGATCCGCACGGCTCATTTCACGTCGCCTTCGCCCGTGACGTTCCCGACGATCATCTTCGGCGACTACATCACGGACGACGCGGGAGACTACAAGGCGACCAAGACCGACGGGACCGTGATTCCCGTTCACGTCTTCGTCGACAAGGGAAGTCTCGCCGGGCTGAACACGCAATTCACGAAGACGGAAGACATCGACGATTACTTCCGCTCCGCCGCCGCCGGCGCCCGCGACATCCGCGGGAAACAGCTCCGGGCGATCGCCACGCAGGCCGCCGTCGCCTTGAACCTCTACAAGGAGATCTACGGGGTCGATTACCCGTTCGCCAAGCTCGACCTCGTATCCGATCCCCTCGGTGATTTCTACGGGCAGGCTCCGGCCTCCCTGATCTACCTCGGTTCCGGTGTGTTCCGCGGCGAGGGCGAGGTGGTCGACCGGACGTCGCGCAGCGCGTCGAACATCTCGAAGTTCAACAAGGATGTCGTGGCGCACGAGACGGGGCACCAGTGGTGGGGCGGCCTCGTGACGAACGCCAACGATCGGAACTACTGGTTCGTGGAGACCCTGGCGGAGCTCTCATCCGCGATCTACGTGGAGCGGACGCAGGGGAAGAAGAAGTACCTCGAGAAGGTCGAGGAATGGCGCAACACGATCATGGACAACGATCCGCTCAACAGCGTCCAGAACGGGTACACCACCTGGTCCGGCGAAGGCTTCCGCTCCGCGGTCGCGAACATCTACAACAAGGGACCCTACGCCTTCCACATCTTCCGGTCGACGTTCGGCGACGAGAAGTTCTTCCAGCTCCTCCGCGAGATGGCGCAGACGCTCCAGCACAAGGAGATCGTGACGCGCGAGATGCAGGACGTCATGGAGAAGGTCGTCGGCGGCAACATGGACTGGTTCTTCGATCAGTGGCTGCGTGGGGTCGGAACGCCCCAGTACGCGCTGTTCTGGACGAAGCGGAAGAACGAGCAAGGGAAGTGGATCGTCGAGGGGAGCATCAAGCAGCGCGTGGTCATGGGCCAGGACAAGACCGAGCTCAAGGGGGTCTACTACCGCGGCGTGGCCCCGTTCACGTTCGTGGACCTGAACGGGAAAGAGGTGAAGTCGGCGAAGCCGATGCTCGTCCAGGGCGCCGAGACGCCGTTCCGCGTGATCGTCGCGGACGAGCCGGCCCAGGTCTTCTTCAACAAGGACGGCGAGATCCTCGCCGAGGAACTGCTGATCAACCGGAGCTGGTAGGCTTGCCCTGATCACGATCCGCAGGCTCACGAAGAGCTACGCCGAGGGCGCGGTCGCGCTCCGCGACGTCAGCCTCGGCATCGAGCGCGGCGAGTTCGTCTTCGTCACCGGGCCTTCGGGCGCGGGAAAGACCACGCTCTTGCGGCTGCTCCTGCGTCAGGAGCTCCCGACGCGCGGCGAGATCCTCATCGGCGGCCGCGATGTCGTCGGGCTCCCCCCGTCGAAGGTTCCGGAGCTCCGGCGATCGATCGGGGTGGTGTTCCAGGACTTCAAGCTCATCCGGCGCAAGTCCGCGCTGGAGAACGTCGCCTACGTCCTCAACGTCGCGGGCATCCCGCGGGGAGAGCAGAAGCGGCGCGCTTATCTCGCCCTCAAGGGCGTCGGGCTCCAGCACCGGCTCAACGTCAGACCCGAAGCGCTGTCGGGCGGCGAGCAGCAGCGCGTCGCCATCGCCCGCGCCGTCGTCAACGATCCGGAGCTGCTGCTCGCCGATGAGCCGACGGGGAACCTCGATCCCGATCTGGCGGTCGAGATCATGCGTCTGTTCCGGGAGATCAACGCGCGGGGGACCACCGTGGTCGTCGCGACGCACGACCGTGAGCTCATCCGGAGGATGCAGCGCCGCACCATCGTTCTCGAGCACGGCCGGATCGCGGAAGGCGCGGTCGTCGCGTGAGCGCGCTCCTCGGACGTCTGCGGTACTCCGTCGCCGACGCCGTGGACGAGTGGAGGCAGAGCCCGGGCCCGAACCTGCTCGCCGCCGCCACGCTGGCGGCCGTTCTGTTCGTCGCGGGGATCGATCTGCTGCTCGTGTCCAACGCCTCGGCGCATCTGAGCCGCTGGCGGCGCGATCTTCGCGTGTCGGTCTATCTGGTGGACGGCGCGGCGGACGCCGAGATCGAGGCGGCCCGAACGACGATCGCGGGAACCCCCGGCGTGGCCGCCGTCGAGCGGATCGACAAGGACGAGGCGCTGCGCCGGTTCCGGGCGTCGTTCGGCGAGCTGGCCGACCTTCCCGGGGAGATGGGGAACCCGCTCCCCGCCTCGCTCGAGGTGTTCCTCACGCCGGGGCCCGGCGCGCGCGGCGCGGCCCGGGCCGTCGGTGAGGCGCTCCGCGGCTCCCCCGCGGTCGAGGAGGTTCGCTACGACCAGGACGTCCTCGACCGCGTAACGGGGGTTCTCGACCTGGCGCGATGGGGAGGAGCGGCGCTGGGGGCCGTCGTCCTGACCGCCGTCGCCTTCGTCGTCGCGGGGGTCCTCCGGCTGACCGTGCATGCGCGCCGCGACGAGATCGACATCATGCACCTCGTCGGCGCGCCACCGATGCTCGTCCGGGGGCCCTTCCTGGTCACCGGCGCGGCGCAGGGACTCGGCGGGGGGCTGCTCGCGCTGTTCCTCGTCGAAGCCGCTCGCCGCGCCGCGCGAGCCCACGCGTCCGGCGCACCCGGCGGCCTCTTCGACATCGCGGCGGGTAGCCCGCTCCCGCCGGGTCCGTCGTCCCTCCTGATCGCGCTCGGAGCCCTGCTCGGCTTCGCGGCCGCGTGGTTCGCGGTGCGCGAGGCCAAGGACGTCACCAGTCGAACGTGATGTAGAACTCGGTGCGCACGCCGCCCACGTCCGCCTTCACGGGCACGAGGTCGAACTGCGGCGTCGAGGGATCGTCGTTGAACACGAAGTGCGTGTAGGAGAGCCGCTTCGCCCAGGACCAGTTGAGCTGAAGCCCGCCGAGGAAGAAGAACTGGAAGCCCGCGCCGTACGACGCCCTCAGGTCCTGCAGACGGTCGTTCTTGTCGTCCCACCAGTCGAACGGCACGGTCCGGGCCGACCCGAAGCCGTCGGGCTCGACGCGCACGGCGAGCAGGTCCGGGTCGTAGAACTGGTTCTCCGAGAGCCACGCCGTGGCCGCGTCGAGGAAGAAGAACCCTCGAATGTTCCGGATGGGGCCGATCGGGAAGCGCAGCTCGTCGACGAACGGAAAGCGCAGCTCGACGTTCCCCTCGGCCACGTTCGAACCGAAGAACTCGCGGAACTCGTAGCCCCTCAGGTTGTTGAGGCCGCCCACCCCGTAGAAGATCTCCCGGTCGCCTTCGTTGAAGATGCCCAGCGCCCGGAATGCGAGCGTCGAGCGGCGCGTCAGCTGCTTGTAGGCCCGGAAGTCGAGGTGGTACTCGAGCACGTCCCCGGGGAGGCTGTCCCCGAGGTTCAGGCCGTAGGTCGCCCCGATGTCGAAGCGCTTGCCCTGGAACGGACCCCAGGACTGGAAACGCGTGGTGTCCCCGACAAGCGAGGTCTGGAAGATGACGAAGCGATCCTTGACGCTCTGGAACACTGGTTGGAAGTTGATGTCGTAGCCACGGAAGACGTCCTGGGTGCTCTCGGTCGCGCCCACGGTTGCGTCGACCCGGTAATACCGGTTGAGCGGGAACTGCGCGAACACCGCGGCGCCGGTGTTCCGCTGCGTCTGGTGGCGATCGACGTCGAACCCGTTGGGCGAGAGGTAGTAGTCGCGCAGGTCGAAGAGCGACGCACCCCACCGCACGCGATGCTTCATGTTGGTGTAGGTCACGACGAAATTGGAGAAGTCGGAGACGCTGAAGTACTGCAGCCCGACGCGGTGGTCCCCGAGCAGGTCGGAGAACTGGAGCCCGACGTTCGAGAGGAACGTCCCGTCGTCGGCGACCCCGATGCTGACCGAGGGCGCTTCGAGGTCCCATCGCAGCTTGTAGGGCTTGGCGTTCTGCACGTCCGCCTTCAGCTTCAGCGGCGGCTCGAAGGGAACGGCCTCGGGAGCCGCCGCTGTGGCGGTCTCCGCGCCGGCCTTGGACTCGGGCTGCCTCAGCGGGATCCGGTACAGCCGGAAGGTCCCGTCGAAATAGGCGGTCATGACGAGATAGGGCTCCCCGTCCCGAGGTGAGGTCTCCACCGGCGAGAAGCAGCCGCCGACGACGTCGGTGTACTGGCGCGTCTCCCCCGACGCCAGGTCGAGCGCCACGATGTTGAACACGCCGTAGTTGCCGCGATCGGAAGAGTAATAGATGGTCTTGCCGTCGCGAGAGTACGACGGCTGGATGTCCGAGAACGCGCCGAACGTGAGCTGCGTCTTCCGGGTCGGGTCGGAGAGATCGACGGAGAAGACCTTCCAGTCCGTGCCGATACGGCGGTTGTAGAGGATGGACGTGCCGTCGGGGGCGTACCACGGATTCCCGTCGAAGTCGTCGTCTTGCGTCACGTTGCGGATCGCCTTCGACGTGAGGTCGAGCTCGAAGATGTCGACCACGCCGTCCTTGTTCCCCTCGAACGCGACGCGCTTGCCGTCGGGGGAGAACGCGGGGCTCGAGCACTGGGCGATGCCCGGGATCGGAATCAGCCGCTCGAGATTCCCGTGCAGCGAATCGAAGATCGCGAGCGGCCGCTTGTTCTCCTTCCTCACGAACACCGCGATCTGGTCCCCCGTGGGAGACCACGACAGGTCGCGCCGTCCCGAGAAAGCTTCCGTGACGAGGTAGCGATAGCGGTTCGTCCAGCCCTGGGTGAGGTTCTTCACCTTCTTCCCGTCCTCGGCCGAGAGGACGACGAGGTCGAGCTCCATCTTGGGCGTCGCGAGGGTGGCGATCAGCTCCCCCGAAGGCGAGAGCGTCGGCGAGAAGGTGAAGACTCCCGGCTCCTGGATACCGATCTCCTTCCCGTAGTCGTCCGGACTCTTCTTGTCGAGGAGCACGGGGAAGTACTTCTTGCGGAGAAACCTGTTGAAGTTCCGATTGAAGGCCCCGATGTCGGTGCCGAACGCCTCCTTCACCGCCTTCTCGATGTTGCCGGTCAGGAGCACCTTCCGGTACTCGTAGATGAAGTTCCGGACGCCCTCCTTCCCGTAGTCCTGCTCGATGAAGTCGAAGACCGCGTGGCCGTAGCGGTAGTTCAAGTAGGAGAGGTAGTCCAGCGACTGGACGGGCGGGATGATGTTGTTGACGACAGCGTCCCGGATCACCATCCGGTCCAGCGTCTCCTCGTCCTGCGCGAAGTACGACGCCATCCCCTCGACGAGCCAGGTGGGAATGCGTGCCCGCAGGGCCCGGCCCACGTAGCCCTCGAAGAACAGCGAGTACTGGAAGATGTGCGTGAGCTCGTGGCTGATCAGCTTGTACAGCTTGTCGGGCGGCTGATCGATGGGCAGGACCATGCGATTCTGGATCGGCTCGGCGAACGCGCCGACGGCCTCGGGGAGCTCCTCGAGCGTGATGTTGGTCGACTCGAACTCGCCGTGCGTCTTGTAGATGACCATCGGGATGCGGAACCGCAGCTCGTGGTCCAGCTCTTTGCTGAGCTTCACGTAGGCGCTCTCGGAATAGGAGACGATGTCGTCGAGGAACGGCTCGGACGCGGGGTAGTAGTAGATGTCGAAGTGCGGGGCCTTGTAGACCTTCCAGCGGAAATCGTCGTACGCGATCTTGTTCTGGCCGAAGACGCGGTCGTATTGCGCGAGGGACGACGGCGCGCCCGCCAGGGCGAGGATCAGGGCGAGGAGCGCGGGCGCTCCGCGACGGCGATGCGGAGGGGTCATCGGGCCTCCGGTGATCATCCTTTGAAGAGGAAGCGTTGTTCCGAGCGCGTCCGCGGGGCGATCACGGACAGCACGTCGCCCGCGATCGAGTTCCCCAGCTCGTAGAAGGCGCTGATGGGATCGTTGGCGGCGCCACGGAAGAACGCCTGTCGGCTCATGCGGTCCCTGAAGAGAAGCGATCCATCCGAGCCGCGGAGATAGAGGACGTCCAGCTCGAACGTGAACTCCTCCTGCTCGACGAACCGCGTCTGCTTGATCTTCTGCCCCGTGCTCTCGCTCACGATGTCGACGTCCTCGAACCCGGAGGCGTCGCGGCGCGTGTAGCGCATGGCGCCGCTGACGATGACGTCCGCGCCGTGCTCGCGCCCGAGCCAGCGGAAGAACGCCGCGTTCTTCGCGAGGTCGTCGAGGGTCTGCTCGGGCACGGGCGGGATCGGGATGACGTCGAGCACGTCGTAGGAGGTGTGCTTGCGGAACTCGGCGCGGAGGAACCTCACGAGCTCCCTGTTGACGTCGAGCAGCTCCGAGTCGTTCACGAGGAATCCCGAGACCAGCAGCGTCTTCACGCCGTCCAGCGTCAGCCGCGGCGGGAGGGGGAGCGCGACGGCGACCGCCACGACGTCGCGTCCCTTCTTCTTCGCGGGGGGCGCGGCGCGCTCGGAGGCGGCGCCGTCCGCGGCGCGCTTCCAGAACAGCGCCGAGCGCGAGGCGTTGTCCCGGATCCGCGAGTCCTCCGATGCCGCCAGAGCGCTTTCGAACAGCGCGCGGGCGCGCTCGGGGTCGCCCAGCGCCTCCGACGCGATCGCCAGATTGTTCATCACGCGGGCGTCCGCGGGGTCACGCTGGAGCGCCTTTTCCCATCGGAACTTCGCCTCGCGCCAGTTCCCGTCGCGGGCCATCGTGACCCCGAAGCGGAGGAGCTCGTCGACACTCGGATCGGCCGCCCGAGCGACGCCGAGGGCGGATCCCAGCGCGAGGCCCCCGCACGCGATCAAGACGCGGCGCATTCGATTCCGGACGATCATGCGAGTCTCGAGCCAGCGACCGAGCCCTCATTCGTCTCTCCGGCGCCGGGTTTTCGCATAATACACTTGGTCGCGATGCCTCCCCGCTGCATCGACACTGCAAGAGCCCCGCTGAACGGGGCCTTCGCGGCGCCGCCCTCGAAGAGCGCGACCCATCGCGCCGTGATCGCCGCGGCCGTCGCGCGGGGCGTGAGCCGGATCGAACGGCCGCTCGACGCCGAGGACACGCGCCGCACGGTGGCCGGGTTGAGAGCGCTCGGCGTCCGCGTCGAGGCGACGGACGGATCCTGGACCGTCGAAGGAGCGGCGGGGACGATCCGAGGAGGGGGCTCGCTCGACCTCGGTGAGTCCGGGACGAGCGCCCGCTTGTTGCTGGCGCTGGCCGCGACGGCCGAGCTCCCCTCCGTGCTCGACGGAGCGCCGCGCCTGCGGGAGCGGCCGATGGCGGAGCTGATCACGTCTCTCCGCGCGCTCGGCGCGAGGATCGAGCCGGACAGCGCGACCGGCCTGCCGGTCCGCACCGGCGGGGGACGGGTCCGGGGCGGTGCCGTCTCCGTTCCGGGAGCTCGCAGCAGCCAGTTCACGAGCGCGCTCCTTCTCTCGGCGTCGATGTTCGATCGCGGCGTGACGCTCGCGGTGACGGAGCCGCGCGTGTCGCAGTCCTACGCGCGGATGACGGTCGAGACGCTCGAGCGATTCGGGGCGGTCGTCGCGCACGACGGGGCCGGGATGTTCGAAGTGCGGCCGGCCGAGCTCCGCGCGACGGCGCTCACCGTCGAAGGGGACTACTCCTCGGCGTCGTATGCGATGGCGGCCGCGGCGATCATCGGCGGGCGCGTATGCGTGCGGGGGTTACGGTCGGGCAGTCTGCAGCCCGACGCGCGCTTCCCACGGGACCTCGCGTCGCTCGGGTGCAGCGTCGTGCTCGACGGCGACCAGGTCACCGTCTCGGGGACGGGTCCCATCCCGTCCTTCTCCTGGGACCTCGCCGACGCGCCGGACCTCGCGCCCACCGCCGCGATCCTCGCTTTGTTCGCCGAGGGGCGATGCACGATCTCGGGGCTCGCCCATCTGCGACTGAAGGAGTCCGACCGGCCGGCGGTTCTCGCGGACAACCTCGCCCGCCTCGGAGCGGCGGCCTCGATGGACGGCGGCACCCTCACCATCGATCCGCCCGCCCGGGGCGCCCTGCGCGGGGCGCTCGTCTCCTCCGCGGGGGACCACAGGATCGCGATGGCGTTCGCGATCGCGGGTCTCGCGATCCCCGGCGTCGCCATCGACCGGGGCGACGTGGTGGCGAAGTCGTACCCGGGGTTCTGGGACGATCTCGCCGGCCTCGTCAGAACTGGAAGCTCAGGCCCAGGTTGAGCGAGGAGACCACGATCTCGCGCGAGAGGAATCGGGCTGTGGTCCCGAGCGCGGTCTGAGTCGAGTTCGAAGGGATCGACAGGCTGGTCGGCATGATGGCCACGTCGAGGTACCCGGTTCGGTTCCAGTCGGCGATCACGTGGAAGCCTTCGAGGACCCTGAAGCGCACGCCGACCTCGAACATCGTGTTCCATGCGGACTTCGACACCTTGGTCTCGATGTGACCGGCCCCCACCAGCCCATTCGGCTGGCTGGGGTCGCGGGCGATGTACGTGAACGCCCCGGAGTCCCCCTCGAGCGATTCGTTGAGCAGGGCGGCCTGGGCGACTCCGTAGAGTGTCAGGCGTTGACGGAAGAAATTCCCTTGGACCTCGCCCGAGCCGACGGGTCCCCAGCCGGTGGTCGACTCCTGCATGATGATCACGCCGTTCTGGACGCCGTCGGAAAAGCCGATCCCCGACTCCCCGGGCGAGGACATCAGCCACGCAGGGACGGGGAAGGCTCCCGAGTAGTCGAGATAGCGGAGCCCCGCGGTCCAACGCGCGCGTACCCGAACACCGCCGAATTCGCGGCGGTAGTAGAGGTCCCACGTCTGGACCTGATTCCCGAGATCTTCCGGGACCGAACGCGAGAGCGCGTGGGTCGTCGTCGGATAACGCATCTCTCCGGCGTCGGGGAGCATGTCGTTGTCCGCGTCGTCGGTTGCGGGGTTCCAGATCGGCGGCGTTCGCGATGACTGCAGGTGGCCGTCGTGAATCGACAGGTGCCACCACGGCAACGGACCCGGCGGCGTCGTGGCGACCCCGCTTTCGTCGATGTAGCTGTTCTGGAACCCCGTGGACTCGAGGTCGTACGCGCCGTCCGCGACTCCGTTGTAGGTGAGCAGGTACTGGCCGCGCCCGCGCGGCAGAGTCCAACCTACCGTGAACTGACCGGTCTTGTCCGAGCCGAACTTCACGGTCGTGTCGGTAAACGAAGAGGCGGTGGTCGTGACGGGGGTTGCGACGTCGTCGATCGACGCCGGACCACCGCGGACCTCGAGGTAGAGCGCGAACTTGTCGCCGAAGAACGGCTCCTTCTTCTTCGGGGCCTCGGCGGCGGCGGGTGGGGCCGGAGGGGCGGGAGGCGCGGGGGCCGGCGCGGGAGCATCCGGCTTCGGCTCCGGCTCCTGCGCCCGAAGAGCCGTGGCCCCGAGCAAGGCCAGGAGCATTCCTATCGCCGCGCGCCGCTTCCACGTCATGGAACGCCCCCCGAAGCCTCTCGCGCCGCAGGGAGCAGCGCCTCGAAGCCCACGCTTCACCATTTCCAATGGTCCGAAAGTCTGCCTATATAGAGAAAAGGGAGACAGCCGTCAAGCTTGCGGCCGCGGATCGGCGCGATTCCGCTGCATCGGTGCAGAGAAAGCCGCGTGTTATCATCCGCCGGCCTCGCCGCCGGAAGGACGCGAAATGAGAGCGACGCACGTCGGTGTTTCGGCGTTCATCCTCCTGCTGACGACCGGATCCGCGCTCGGGGCTGGATTCGGCTTCGCCGAGCAGGGCGCGAAAGCGTCGGGCCAGGCCGGTGCATGGATCGCGCGGGCGGACGACGCCGCGGCGAATTGGTACAACCCGGCGGCCCTCGTCCACCTCGAGGCACCCGAGGTCCAGCTCGGCCTGAATTATCTCGACACCGGGAGCGACACTCAGTTCAGCCCGGCGCCCGGGGTCTCGTTCGACGCGGCCGCCAATGCGACGACGCCCGCACATTTCTATTTCGCGCAGAGGATCGGCGAGCGCCTCGCCTGGGGGATCGGTCTGAACACTCCATTCGGCCTGATCACCGAGTGGAGCGATCCCCCGCTGACCTTCTCCAGCCGGCGCGCGGAGCTGCGCACGTACCTCGTCAACCCCAACGCCGCCGTCAAGCTCGGGGAGCACTGGTCCATTGCCGCGGGCGTGGATTACCTCTCCGCCGAAGTTCGCGAATTCTCGCGCGACGCGGTCATCGGCCTCACGCCGACGACGGTCAATCTCACCGGCGAGGGGGATGACTGGGGCTACAACCTGGCGGTCCAACTCAAGACGGGGGCCTTCTCCGCCGCGGCCCAGTACCGATCGCACATGAAGCCGGAGATCGACGGGCGCGTCTCGTTCAGCGGCCCCCTCGGAAACCTGCTCAATTCGAGCGCGTCCACGGCCATCGCGTTTCCGGCCGAGACGCTGCTCGGGGCCGCCTGGACGTCTCGGCGCGTGGACGTCGAGATCGCGGGATACCTGACGGAGTGGAGCGACTTCGAGCGGATCAGCATCGACACGGGAAACCCCGCGACCAGCCTCGTCATCGTCGAGAACTGGGACGACACCTGGTCCTATCGCTTGGGCGTCGCCGTCCGGCCGGGATCGGACGAGCGGCACGAGATCCGCGCGGGCGGCGTCCTCGACGAGAGTCCGGTCCCCACCCAGTACCTGCGCCCCTCGATTCCCGATTCCGACCGGACCGGGTACTCGCTCGGCTACGGCTACCTCGCCGACCGCTGGGGGATCGACGCGTACGCCATGCAGCTCGAGTTCGACGACGCCACCGCGAACGGCTCCCTGCTCGACGGAGTCATCAACGGAACCTACTCCACCTCGATTCTCCTCGTCGGGGCGACGTTCAAGTACCGGTTCTGAGCTTGGAGCGGTCGGTCGTCGCAACGCTTCTCGAACGGCTGGATCTCGACCCCCCGCCGAACGTCCGCGCGCATGCGCCGGGCGGTTGGGGGCCGAAACCGGGATTCGGCCGGGACGCCGCCGCGCTCGCGGGCGCGCTCCTGCACTACGGACTGGCAGCGGGCCAGCGCGTGGCCGTGCTGGGACCCGCGGGGACGGAGTGGCTGCAAGCGGGGCTGGCGGCCTTGCTCGCCGGCGGAACTCTCGTCCCCCTTGAGGGTTCGCTCTCGGACGAGATCATCCGGAAGGCGCTCGAAACGACCGAAGCGGTGCAGGCGCTGGCCGTGGACGAGCGCCAGCTCGCGCGCCTGCTCGCGATGCGCCCCGATCTTCCGCGTCTGGAGCTCGTGATCCTTCTCACGGCGGCTCCCTCCGAGCGCAAGCCGGCGGCGCTGACCGCGGAGAGCGCGGCGTCGGTCGGACGCGAGCACCTCTCGCGGCACCCGGACTGTCTGAAGGTGGGGATCTCCGCGGCGTCCCGGGGAGATGCCTGCGTCTTCATCAACTCGGAAGGCCGCGCATCGACCGTCTCGGCATCATCCCTGACGCGAGCGTCCTCGAGGATCGTCGACGCCATCGAGGCCCGCCCCGGCCGGAGCCTTCTCTCGACGCTGCGGCTGGCGCGGTACGAGGGTCTTGCCTTGGCGATCGGGTCCCTCGCGCGAGGTGTCACGCTGTACGTCGGGAATCCGGATGACCTGGCGGACACGGACCTTTCCCGGAACCCGGTGGACGCGGTCGTCCTGAGCGAGCGATCGCTGACGCAGCTCTTTCAGGCTTGGAACAAGGATCTCGAAACCCGGTCCGCGTTGAAGCGCGCGGTGGCGCGGTGGGCGCTCAGGCAGGGACGAAGCCGCCAGGCCTCCCCTTGGAAGCGCCGGCTCGCGGATCGCCTCGTGTTGAAAAAACTACGCCGTCGTTTGGGAGGACGTGTCACCCGCCTGGATGTAATAACGCCAATCCGGCGCGATCTCTCCCCGGATGTCAAAGCGTTTTTTGAATCCGTCGGGCTTCCAGTGCGAACGCACCGCCTGGATGGAGAGTCTCCCCTGGCCCGATGATTGCAGTTTTGAGGACCTCGAGAGAGGTCACCTTGCGGATCAACCGTGTCCTTTTGACGTTGTCCCTCCTGACGATCGCGGCGGGTGCCATCCCGGCGCCCGCGGCGGAGCCCACGCTCCCGGCCGCGCGCGCGTCCTCCGGGGGCGTCGAGGTCGGCGAGCGGAAGCTCGACGACGCGACGATCGAAAAGATCCTGAAACTTCAAGACCAGCAAGAGGTCGCGGTCCGGCTGGTGCTTCTTCCGGCGAGCGTCGAGGATCATCGCGGTCGAATCGTCACGGGGTTGAAGGCGACCGATTTCAAGCTGACGGACGAGAGCATTCCCCAGACGATCAAGTACTTCTCGGTCGAGAACGACGAGCCCGTGGCGATCGCGTTCATGCTGGACGTTTCCGGGAGCATGAGGCAGAGCGGAAAGCTCGAGGCCGCGAAGGAGGCGATCCGCTTCTTCGTCGATCAGCTCCGTCCTCAAGACCGGTTCGCCTTGATCTGTTTCGCGGACGCCCAAGTCGCATGGGTCACGGAGTTCACGTCCGACCGGGGACGCTTTCTCGAGCGTCTCCTCGTTCAGGAAGGCTACGGGCAAACAGCGCTCAACGACGCCGTCGCCGCCACCCCGAAGCTCGTGGACGAAAGCACCAGCGGCCGCAAGGCGATCATCCTGATCACGGACGGAGTGGACAACGCGAGCCGCCTGACCGTGCGTGAGGCGGTGCAGACCGCGCGAAAAGTCGAGGTCCCGATCTTCACGATCGGCTTCTCGTCGCTTCCCTGGGAAGACGAGAAGAAGCAGAAGAACCTCGGCCTCAACATGGACGTCCTGCGGCTGTTCGCGGATGAGACCGGCGGCGACGTGTTCGTCGTGCGCGATCCCGACGAGCTGAAGGAGGCGGTTTCCCGGGTCTCGACCGAGCTGCGCTATCAGTACCTGATCGGCTACACCCCCGGCCTGGAGAAATGGGACGGCCGCTTCCGGTCGGTCCAGCTCGAGGCCCGAGGCGGTCGATACGTGGTTCGGACTCGTAAGGGTTACTACGCAACGCCCTAGCCCCTCGCGCCCCGGCCAATGTAAAAACGACATGGATGAATGCAGGATCGTTGCAATTCGGCGCGTCCCGGCGTGGTGAAATACGTTGACTTTGTAAGTAGAATGACGATTTCGTCATGGCATGCCGCTTGACACACCGAAGCGTGTAGTCCGGTTCATACCAGTATCGCCATTGCGGGAAGCGTCCCGGCTTTGTAAAGTCGAGACGGCGGTTCCGGGTGGGACGATCCCGGGGGCCCGGATGACGTTTCACCGTCTCGCGATGGCGCTTTTCCGGCGCTGGCGACGGTCAGAAGGAGCGGAGGCTATGCAAAAGAGGATGGTTTGGCTGGTCGCGGGCGTGGCGGCGCTGTCGCTGGTCGCGGCCAATGGGTGCGTCACAAAGAAGGCGTGGCGCCAGAACGTCGAGGCGACCGATACCCGTGTGAAGGGTGTCGAGAGCGGTCTCGAGACTCAAGAGAAGCGGACTTCCGATCTCGCGCGCGAGACCGACACGCGGATCACCGAAGTCAAGGGTACGGCCGAAAAGGCGGTGGAGATCGGCAGCCAGGCAATGAGCAAGGCCGAGACCGCGGAAAAGGCTGCCCGTGGGAAGATCCTGTGGACGACGACCCTCTCGGACGACAGCGTCAAGTTCTCCTTCGACGGCGACAAGGTTCCCCCCGAGGCGCAATCCATCCTCAACGAGCTCGCCTCGAAGGTGAAGAGTCTCGACAAGGCCGTCTATCTCGAGATCGAGGGTCACACGGACAACATCGGTAGCGAGGATTACAACGAGCACCTCGGCGTCATGCGCGCCGAAGCGGTCCGCAACTACCTCGCGGATCAGGGCGGCATCCCGCTCCACGCGATGAACGTCATCTCCTTCGGCGAGAAGAAGCCGGTCGCGGGGAACAATACGTCTCAGGGACGCGCGCAGAACCGGCGCGTCGTCGTTCGCGTTCTGGAGTAGCCGGCGAAAGCCATCGACCGAAATGCGGGGCCGGTCCCAGGCGTCATGACGCACGGGACCGGCCCTTCGTGTATCGGCGCCTGGTAGATTCTCCCCATGAAGCAGGACTTCGCCGCCGCGCTGGCCGAGCGGATCGTCGTGTTCGACGGCGCGACCGGCACGCGGCTCTACGAGCTCGGCGTCTTCCTGAACAAGTGCTTCGACGAGCTGAACCTCTCGAATGCGGCGCTCGTCGAGAACGTTCATCGCTCGTACGTCGCCGCCGGGGCCGATGTCGTCGAGACCAACACGTTCGGCGCCAACCGGCTGAAGCTGGACCGGCACGGGCTGGGCGACCAGGTCGCCGCCATCAATCGCGAAGGGGCGTCGATCGCTCGCCGCGCCGCCGGAGATCACGTCTTCGTCGCGGGGGCGATAGGCCCGCTCGGGGTGCGGATCGAGCCGTGGGGACCGACCTCGGTCGACGAGGCGGTCGAGCTCTTCGCCGAGCAGGCCGGCGCGCTCGCGGAGGGGGGCGTCGATCTCTTCTCCGTCGAGACGTTCTACGACCTGGCCGAGATCGAGGCCGCGGTTCGCGGGATCCGCCGGGTCTCTTCGCTGCCCATCGTCGCCCACATGACGCTCGAGGACGACGGGAGCAGCCTCGAGGGGGTCGCCCCCGAGGTGTTCGGCCCTCGGCTCGCCGCGCTTCCCGTCCAGGTGGTCGGCGTGAATTGCTCGGTGGGGCCGGCGGCGATGCTCGACGCCGTGGAGCGGATGGCCGCGGTCGTGGCGCTTCCGATCTCGGCGCAGCCGAACGCCGGGAAACCTCGCTCGGTGGACAACCGGAACCTCTACCTCTGCAGCCCCGAATACATGGCGGTCTACGCCAAACGGTTCATCGAAGCCGGCGCGCGGGTCGTGGGGGGATGCTGCGGAACGACCCCCGAGCACATCAAGGCGATCCGCAACGCCGTGCGGGCGGTGGCGCCGGCGCGGCGGGCGCGCGTGGTCGCGGTCACGCCGGATGTCGCGCGCCCCGAGCCCGTCCAGGTACCCGTCGAGGAACGATCCCGGCTTGCGCACGCGATCTCCGAGGGCCGGTTCGTCGTCAGCGTGGAGATGCTTCCACCGCGGGGGCACGACCTGGCGAAGACGCTCTCGGGCGCGGCGAGCCTCCATCAGGCAGGAGTGGATGCGATCAACATCCCGGACGGCCCGAGAGCGACCGCGCGAATGAGCCCGATGGCCATGGCGGTCAAGCTCGAGCGCGAGATCGGGATCGAGACCATCATCCACTACTGCTGCCGGGACCGGAACCTCCTGGGGATGCAGTCCGATCTCCTCGGCGCCCACGCGCTCGGGCTGCGCAACATCCTGATCATCACCGGCGACCCTCCGAAGCTCGGCGACTATCCGGACGCGACCGCGGTCTTCGACGTGGACAGCATCGGCTTGACGAACATGGCGACGCGGCTGAACCGAGGGCTGGACGTCGGCGGCAACGAGATCGGCGCGCCGACCGCCTTCTACATCGGATGCGGCGTGAATCCGGGGTCTCCCGACCTGGAGCGGGAGATCGCCCGATTCGAGTGGAAGGTCGACGCGGGGGCGCAGTTCTGCGTCACGCAGCCGGTGTTCGACGTCGAAGCGCTCCTCCGGTTCCTCGAGCGTATCCGCGGCGTGCGGATCCCGTTCATCGCGGGCGTCTGGCCGCTGGCGTCCTACCGTAATGCCGAATTCATGAACAACGAGGTCCCGGGCGTGAACGTGCCCGATTCCATCCTGGAGCGGATGCGTCGCGCGGACACGAAGGAGAAGGCGCGCGTCGAGGGCGTCGCCATCGCCCAGGAGGCCCTCCGGGCGCTCCTTCCGTACGTACAGGGCGCGCAGATCTCAGCGCCTTTCGGCCGCTATCAGACGGCGCTCGATGTGGCCGAAGCGATCCCCCGAGAGCGCCTGACCTCGCCAGGAGGAACCAGTCGATGAGTCTTCGAACGGGTCGTTCTCTCATCCTCACCGTCGCGCTCGCGGCTGTCGCCCTGTTCGCCTGCGGCGGCAGCAAGCCAGTGGATCAGGCGGCCGCACCCGCCGCGTCGAGCGCGCCGCCTCCCTCCTCCGCCCCGGCACCGGACGCGACGACGACGGCACCCGCCGCCGAGCCGGCGCCGCCGCCCCCCGCGGCGCCTCCTCAGCCGCAGCCCGCTCCCAGAAAGCCGGCGCCGAAGCCGGCCGCCCAGCCCTCGCCGTCGCCGGCACCCGTGAAGCCCGAGCCCGCGCCGGCGCCGGTGGTGACCACGCTGGCGACGGGGACGGACATTGAGGTCGAGCTGCTCGACGCAGCGTCGAGCAAGACGAGCCAGGTCGGCGACAGCGTTCGGGCACGCGTCACGAAGGACGTCGTCGGCGACGGGCGCGTGGTGGTTCCGGCCGGGAGCGTCGTCAATGGGACCGTGACCGAGGCGGTTCCCCTGAAGACCATCGGCGGCGCCGCGAGTCTCGGGCTGCGATTCGACACCATCGACCTGGCCGACGGCGCCGTCCCGATCTCGGCGAGCCTGCATCAGAAGGGGAAGAGCGAGACCGGGAAGGACGCGGGAACCATCGCGGGCGCGGCGGCGGGCGGGGCGCTGCTCGGCCGGCTCCTCAGCAAGCACGACAAGACCAAGGGGACGGTGATCGGCGCCGCCGTCGGCGCGGCGGCCGGCACCGGCGCCGCCGCGGCGACGAAGGGGAAGGAGGTCGAGATCCCCGCCGGGACGCAGCTGGCGCTCAAGCTCGAGCAGCCGATCCAGGTCACGACTCGGCTCTAGCGCTGTCCCGCGGGGAGGTCTCCCCGCGTCATCGAGGGATGACAGGTTGGGAGGATTGGGCCGGGAAAACCCGACCCTTTCCTCCGTCCGCCCTTCTGGCCCACCCGTTGCAATTCCTCACTGCCGTCGCCGCGATGCGCGGCAGGAGGATCCGATGCAACGAATCGTCTCCGCGGTCGCGATCATCGCCGTCGCCTTCCTTTGCGCTCGCTCGGCAGAGGCGGCGCCGCCCGGCTCCCAAGGCGCATTCAACTTCCGGCTCGGTGGATTCTTCCCCTCGGGCGACAGCGAGTTCTGGGAGGTCAACGAGGCCGCGTTCACGCTCGACCACAGCGATTTCGACGGCATCGTTCTCGGGATCGGCTACACCGCCCCCGTCAGCAACTATTTCGAGATCGGACTCAACGCGGACTTCTACGGAGAGTCGGTGCGCTCGGCGGACCGCAACTTCAACGACCAGTTCGGCAACCCGATCCTCCATGATTCGCGATTGAGCATCTATCCCTTCACGGTGGACTTCCGGCTCCTTCCGGCGGGGCGCTATGCCGTGCGCGGTTCGGAGCACCGGCCGCGGTACGTGCGCCGGCCGGTTCCCTATCTCGGCGGCGGCATCGGCCTCGACTACTGGCAGTACGAGGAGGAAGGAGACTTCGTCGCGTCGGATCTCTCGATCGTCTACGACCGTTTGAAGGACACGGGGTTCGAGTTCGAGCGGCACGTCATGGCCGGGCTCGAGCTGCCCGTCTCCCCGTCATGGAATCTGACGTTCGAGGGGCGCTACTCGTGGGCCGAGGCCTCCCCCGGCGGCGCCTTCACGGCGGTGAACCCCGGGAAGCTGGATCTCGGCGGCGCGAGCGTCTACGTGGGCGGCTCGCTCCGGTTCTAGAACCGGGGAGCCTCTCAGCGCCGGAAGGCGTCCTGTGCCAGCGGCTCGCCGAGCATCGCGGCGACCTTCCTCGCCAGCGTCTCGTCCATGTTCATTCCCTTGATCACGACGTCGTCGATCCCCATCGCGCGCAGCTGCGCCCAGCCGTCGCCGTACATCTCGGACTCGTCCTGCGCCGTGAACAGGAGCACCGGACAGATCTTTCCCGGGGGCTCGCGGAGCAGTCGCAAGCCGTCCTCGCCATGATCGAGGGTCAGGTCCAGGAGGAGGAGGTCGATCCCTCCGCCGAGCAGGATCGCACGCGCCTCGTCGACCGTCTTGGCGGTCTTGAGCTCGTAGCGTCCCGCGAGCGCCCCCCGCGCGATCTCGACGAAGTAGTCCATGTCCTCGACGACGAGGAGCGTGGGGCGCCCGGATCCGCGGGACGGCTCCGCGCCCCCCGGGACGAAGTGCAGGCCGCACCGAGGACAGCAGACCTCGTTCGGCCGCGCCGGCGCCGCGTTCGCGACGGTCGGAGGCGTCTCCGGCGCCGTCCCAGCGTGGAGCTCGATCGTCCGGCCGCAGGACTGGCACGGGACGATCCCCCCGGCGACGGGGACCCGCGACTCCTCGACGAGGTACCCCGCCCCGCAGTGCCCGCAGCGGACCTCGAGCTTCAACGCCGCGCCTCCGTGGTCGCCGTCAGGAACGGCATCGGATCCACCGCACGGTTCTCGACGCGCAGCTCGAAGTGGCAGTGCTCGGTCGTGGCGTTCCCCGTCCGGCCCACGAGCGCGATCGGCTGACCCCGCGACACGGAGTCCCCCGTCTTCACCAGCACCTTCTGGGCATGCGCATAAAGCGTCTGGATGCCGTCGCCATGATCGAGAACGACCATCGTGCCGTAGCCGCCGTGCGTGCCTCCGCAGAACGCCACGGTGCCCGCGCGCGCTGCGAGGATCTCCTGTCCCTTGGCGCCGCGGATGTCGATGCCGGCGTGCCGGTGATGACGACGCGGCTCGCCGAACGGCCGCATGAACGCGCCCCCCTCGATCGGCCAGACGAAATCGGCGGACGGCTCCGGCCGGAACTGGGGGCCGGGATGCAGGCCGGGGATCGGAGCCGGATAGGGCGCGACGTCGATGGTGGCTCGGGCGCCGGGGATGAAGATCGGCGTCCCGACGTCCACGCGCGTGGGATCCTCGATGCCGTTCGCCTCGGCGAGCGCGTCGAGCGACACGTCGTACGCGCGGGCGATCCGCCAGAGGGTCTGTCCGGGCTGGACGACGTGGACGATGCCGTCGCTCGACTCGGACGCCGGCTCGGGCTCCGTCTCGTCCTCGGCCTCGACAGCGGGTGGACGAGACCCGGAGGTCGCGGACGTGATCTCCTCGGCGCGGGCGGTCGGTGTCGTGACGGCCGGACGCGCGGCCGCGCACCCGACGGAGGCCGCGGCCAATGCGAGGAGGACCGGCGCGGCCATACGCATGGTGCGAATCTTAGGTCCGCGATCCCCTCGAGACAATCGTCAAATGCGATCCCTCGACGCCGTCGCTCGCAGCGACCCTGATAGAGTGCAAAGTCATCGCCCGCCGATTACGGAGACGGCATGCTCCGACGAAAAGTGCGCATCGAACCGATGGCGGTGCTGCTCGTCTTCGTGCCCGTGGCGGTCGCGCTCGAGCTGTCGCACGCTCCGCCGGCATGGGTCTTCGGCATGTCGGCCGCCGCCATCGTGCCCCTGGCCGCCTACATGGGGCGCTCGACCGAGCACCTCGCGGGGCGCATGGGATCGGGCGTCGGGGGCCTGTTGAACGCGACGTTCGGAAACGCGGCCGAGCTGATCATCGCTCTGGTCGCGCTCCGTGCCGGCCTCTACGACGTCGTGAAGGCGTCGATCACCGGATCGATCATCGGCAACATCCTGCTCGTGCTCGGCCTGGCGATTCTGTGCGGCGGCATCAAGCACCGCCGCCAGACGTTCAACAGGACGTCGGCGGCGCTCGGCGCCACGTTGCTGGTGCTCTCGGCGATCGGGCTGGTCGTCCCCGCGATCTTCCATCACATCGTCCACGGGACGGCGGTCGCGCGCGAGCGGCGGATGAGCCTCGAGATCGCGATCGTGCTCTTCGTGATCTACATCGCCAGCCTGTTCTTCTCGCTGAAGACGCATCGGCACCTCTACACGGGAGAGGCCCCTCAAGAGACGCACGCGCCGTCCGGAGCGGCCTGGTCCCTCCGGCGGAGCCTGCTCGTCCTGGCCGCGGCGACCGTGGGCGTCGCCGTCATGAGCGAGTTCCTCGTCGGCGCGGTCGAGCCTACGGCGGAGGCGTTCGGCTTCACCGAGGTGTTCGTCGGCGTGATCCTCGTCGCGATCATCGGGAACGCCGCCGAGCACTCCACCGCGGTGCTGATGGCGATGAAGAACCAGATGGACCTGGCGGTCAACATCGCGATCGGCTCGAGCATCCAGGTGGCGCTCTTCGTGGCGCCCGTCCTGGTCTTCGCCTCGCATGCGCTGGGGCGTCCGATGGATCTCGTGTTCTCGACGTTCGAGGTCGTCGCGGTCACCATCGCCGCCGGCGTCGCCACGCTGGTCGCGATCGACGGCGAATCGAACTGGATGGAAGGCGCGCAGCTCCTCAGCGTCTACCTCATCCTCGGAATCGCCTTCTACTTCCTGCCGTGAGCGCGCCCGGCGCCCGTGGGCTAGAATCCATCGCTCATCGGAGGTCGCATCGATGACCCGAAAGAACCGCCCCCTCGTCGCCCTCGCTCTCGCGGCCTCGGCCGGACTGTCGGCGCTCGGCGGCGCCTGCGCCCAGACCCCGCCCGCCTCGCCCAAGCCGGCCCTCGCCACCGTCCAGCCCGTCGAGTTCGGCACCCCTTTCCCCGCGGCGAAATTCACGAATCTCAACCCGACGCCCGGCCAACCGGCGACGGTCGATCTCGCGACCTACCTCGGGAAGAAGCCGATCGTGTTCGTCTACTGGATGCCGAACAACCCGCGCGCGGAGAAGATCCTCCAGGAGACCCAGGCGGTCGTCGATGCCGCGGGAGCCGACAAGGTCGCGCTGTTCGCCGTCGCGGCGCCGACGTACGGCTCGACCGACGTCGCCCCGATCAAGACCCGGGCGGCGGCGCTGAAGCTCAAGTCGCCGGTTCTGCACGACGAGGGGTTCCGCATCCTCCAGGAGCTCGGCGTGCGCGCCGTCCCCCACATCGCGATCGTCGACGGCGAGGGGAAGCTCAGGCTGGCGAACGGCGGGAGCCTCAAGCAGACGCTGGAGTACAAACTGGACCTCGAGGGGGCGATCCGCAGGGTGGCGAGCACGGGACGGCTGGGGACCTACGGTCCGCTCGCGGCTTACTACCCGGTCACCGAGCTCGTCGGTAAGAAGTGCCCCGACTTCGACGCCCCCCTCATCTCGGACGGGGTCTCGCGCAGCTTCTCCTCGATGCTCGCCTCCGACAAGGTCAACGTCCTGGTCTTCTGGTCGGTCGACTGCCCGCACTGCAAGGACTCGCTCCCGAAGCTCAACGACTGGCTGAAAGGGCACCAGAGCGGGATGAACGTGATCTCGGCCGCCCGCGTGACCGACGACGCGACCAAGACCCGGACCGCCGAGTACTGCAAGCTCAGCGGGTTCGTCTTCCCGACCCTCGTGGACAAGGACCTGCAGATCGCGGGCGCCTACCAGGTGATCTCGACCCCGACGATCGTCGTGATCCGCCCCGACGGGGTGATCGACTCGGTCCTGCTGTCGGGAGAGACCGATCTCGGCGCGGCGCTCGAGGCCAAGAAGCGAGAGATCCTCAAGACTCCGGCGGCGAAGGGCTAGGCCGCTCCACCCCGGACGATCGCCGGAACGGACGACAGGTCCGGGACGAATCGGCCCGCGATTCCGTCGGCACCGTCCCGGTCCACGAGCACGCACGCGATCCCCGCGGCGCTCGCGCCGGCCTCGTCCAGCTCCGGGGAGTCGCCCACGTGGAGCGCGAGGCCGGGAGATCCGCCGAGCGTCGTGAGGGCGCGAAGGAAGGGCTCGGGACGGGGCTTCTCGTAGCCGACCTCGTGCGAGACGGCGACGGCGTCGAACCACCCGGCGAGGCCCAGCCGCTCGAGCAGCAGCGGCAGCCGCGAGTCCCAGTTCGACACGATTCCCAGCCGGGCACCCATGCCCGTCAGCGCGCGCAGGGCGGGGACCACGTCGTCGTAGACCGACCAGGCGCCCGGATCGAGGAAGGCCTCCCGAAGCCGGTCCACCATCCGGGTCGCAAGCACCGGGCCGTCGAGAACGCCGGGGACCCGCGCGAGCGTTCCCTCCACGAAGCGGAGCCAGTACTCCCGCTCGCCGCCGGGGTGGATCCCGTACCGGTCCGCCCCTTCCGGGAGCGTGCGGTCGACGTGCGCCCAGTGCGCGTGGAGCGCGCGATCGACGACGTCGGCCGGGACGACGACCCCTTCCTCCGCGAGCAGGCGCGCGTAGACGGCTCCGTACGACTCCCTCGGCCCCAAGAGCGTGCCGCCGGCGTCGAACAGGACCCAGGGGTGGCGCAGGCCTCTCATCGCGAGCGGCGATGGTAGCAGCGCGCCGCGGGGGCCTGTTAACCTCGCTCCGTGAGCTGGATCATCCATCAAGTGGACGCTTTCACGGACCGTCCGTTCTCCGGCAATCCCGCGGGGGTCTGCATCCTCGACGAGCCCGCCGCGGAGAGCTGGATGCAGGCCGTCGCCGCGGAGATGAGCGTCGCCGAGACCGCATTCCTCGTTCGCCGCGACGAGACCGGCTACGACCTCAGGTGGTTCACGCCGACGGTGGAGGTGGACCTCTGTGGCCACGCGACGCTCGCCTCCGCGCACGTGCTCTGGGAGGAGCGCCTCCTTCCGGACGACGCCGAGGCGAGGTTCCACACGCGCAGCGGCCTCCTGACCGCGCGGCGCGACGCGCTCGGGATCGTCATGGACTTTCCCGCCGAGCCCGTCGCCGCGGCCGAGCCGCCGGGTCCGCTGCGCGCGGCGTTCGCGACGGCGCATCGCTTCACGGGACGAAATCGCATGGATTGGCTGGTGGAGCTCGAGGACGAGGCGGCCGTGCTCGCGGTCCGTCCCGACCTCCGCCGAGTTGCCGAGCTCGACGCCCGCGGCGTGATCGTCACCGCGGCCTCCTCCTCGCCCTCGCGCGATTTCGTCTCCCGGTTCTTCGCGCCCGCCGCGGGCGTGGACGAGGATCCGGTCACCGGGTCGGCGCACTGCGCGCTGGCGCCGTACTGGTCCCGCAAGCTCGGGAAGACGGCGCTCGTCGGCTTCCAAGCGTCGACGCGTGGAGGGACCGTTCGCTGCGAGGTCGTCGGGGGCCGCGTGCGGCTCGGCGGCTCCGCGGTCACGGTGCTCCGTGCCACGCTGCTCTAGCGCCGGACGCTTCGCGGCGTTCCTCGGGCTCACGGCCTCCGCGATCCTTCCTTGCGCCGCGGGTGGCGAGGAGCGGTTCCCGAAGCCCACCTCCGAGGAGCGTCTCGAGTACGTCGCTCGGGCGCGCGTGTGGGAGCCGACCGACGTCACGGCGAAGAACCTCTTCGAGGGACCGGCCGGCCGCCTCCCGATCGCCGTGGACGACGAGGTCACGTGCGATTTCGTCCCGAAGCAGATGACCGGGTGGAGCGAGAAGTTCTCGTGCCGTCTCGAGGACGGCACCGTGGTCAAGGTGAAGTACGACGGCCCCAGCCACTACAAGGAAGCCTACGGCGAGGTGCTGGGCACGCGGATCTTCTGGGCGCTCGGGTTCTACGCCGACCGAATGATCCCCGCGCACGTCACCTGCCGCGGGTGCCCGGAGCAGCCGTTCGAGTGGGTCAGCCACAAGAAGCGGAGACCGGTGGACGACCGGGGCTTCCTGAAATCGCTCCCGCGTCGCGCGCACGTCGGCACGTACCGGTTCGAGATCGCGGCGATCGAGGAGGAGGTGGACGGCCTGACGATCGAACGCGAGGACCACCAGGGCTGGGATTGGGAGCTCCTCGACCGGGTGGACCCCGCGCGCGGCGGCGCGACGCGGGCCGAGACCGACGCGCTCAAGCTCTTGAACGCGTTCGTCCAGAACGCGGACAACAAGGCGGCGCAGAACACCCTGGCGTGCCCGCGCGAAGCGATCGAGCGGGACGCCTCGGGCCCCGTGGGCTGCCGCCGGCCGATCCTGTACGTGGACGACCTCGGGTCGGTTTTCGGCGAAGGGGGGTTCACCACGGGAGGGTCGGGACGGATCGACTACGACGGGTGGAGATCGCGCCGCGTCTGGCGCGACGCCGAGAAGTGCGAGGCGCGTCTCAGCGCCGTCGGAGGGATCTTCCGCCACACGACGCTGAAGGATCCCGTGGTCGGAGAGGAAGGGCGGGCGCTCCTCGCCGAGCAGCTCGGCAAGCTCTCGGACCAGCAGATCGCGGACCTGTTCCGGGTCGCGCGCGTGGACCGGCTGGAGCTGAAGACGAAGGACGGCGCGAACGGAGAGCGCGCGGTGACGATCGCGGACTGGGTCGAGCTGTTCAAGGAGAAGCGCCGGGAGATCACGGAGCATCCCGGCTGCCCGACCCGCTAGGCGTCAGCCGGCGGCCTCTTCGTGCTTCGCGTCCGCGGGCGCGGCCGCCTCGACGTCCCAGTCGGCTTCGAAGACCTGCATCAACTGGCGCGTGACGCTCGGGTTGTTGATCAGCACGCCGAGCTCCCGCCGCTTGTCGAGCTCGATCTTCCGGAGGCTCTGGCTTCCGACGAACGCGCGCGTCCCGTCCCGGATGATGGCCCGCACGTGGAGGCGGAACGGCTGGAGCCGCTGCACGGCCACGTTCTCGATCGGCTCCTTGAGGGTCCCGATCACCCGGATGCGCACGCCGCGGCGCGCCCGGTCCTTCAGGACCCGGATCATCGCGGGGTCCTGGATCTTGACGTCGTAGATCGCGAGCTCGCGCCTCGCCCCGCCGAGGAACCGCGACAGCATCTCGCGCGCCGTCTCGGGGCTGACCACCAGGTTCGAGCGCGACGGGACATAGGGCTGGCGCGTCGTGTCCGACTCGAAGAGCTTCGAGGCCTCCTTCACCGTCCGAGCGTCCTTCGTCGCGATCCCGAAGCTGCGGCTCTTGCCGATGTCGAGCTTCGTGAAGTTGAAGCCGAAGACGTAGAGCACGTCGTCGGCGACCATGTACTTGCCGTGGTAGCGCACGAGCTCGTCGGCGGTGCGCGTGACCATGATTCCGGCCGCCAGCAGCCGCTGCTCGAGCTTGCGCAGGTTCTGCTCGCCGCCGGTGTTGGTGTGGGCGATCAGCGCCCGCACGCGCACCCCGCGCGTGACGGCCGCGGCGAGGGCGGCCTCGACGTCCTTGCGGTCCATGCGAAAGATGCAGATGTCGATCGAGCTGCGCGCCCGGCGGATCGCCTGCACCACGGGACCCAGGCCGGCTTCGGGTTGGACGATGGCTTTCAACACCGACCGGCCCCTACTTCGCTTCCTTCCGCGTGATCTCTTTCCATTCCACGGCGCCCTTGCCGTCCGGCTCGAGAGCGACGAGGGCCTTCGAGGCGTCGTCCGTCCGGATCGCGAACGGCGCCGTCACGACGTAGGCGACCTCGCCCTCGGAAACCGTCCGGACCTCGAACTCGCAGCGGTACCGTCGGAGCAGCGCGTCGATCTTGGGGCGCAGGTCCGCCGTCTTGTCTCCGAGCTTCACGCTCAGCTCGAAGATCCGGGTGCGCGGCTCGAAGCTCTCGATCACCCACAGCGCGGCGACGAGGAACGCGGTCGAGAACGCCGAGAGCGCGTACAGACCTACGCCGGAGGCGAGCCCGACCGCCAGGGCGGCGAGCATGACGACCGCATCCTTGGGGTCCTCGATCTTCGACCGGTAGCGGATGAGGCCGGCGACCCCGACGATCCCGAACGCGCGCGCCAGCGACGCCCCCACGACGAGCATGACGACGGCGCCGACGATCGCGAGGATGATCTGCGTCTCGACGACCGCGGACCGCCGCGGGGGCGTGCCGCGCCGGCGGGGACGCAGGGCCAGCATGGTTCCCAGCAGCGTCGCCAGCGGAAGACGGAGAGCGGCGTCGCGCAGCTCCTGGATGAGCGTATGCGGGGAGGATTCGGGCTCGTGCAGGGCCTGGTGGTTGGAAGGAAGCGGAGGCGCCTGCGCCACCGAGACGCCCGGCGCTCCCAGCGCGAGTCCTGCGACGATCAGGGCCACCGCGATGCGATCGAGCAGGGCGACCCGGGGGCCGACCCTCACGGAGACTCTCCGGAGGTCTTCCTGCGCTCGATGGTCCCGGAGTCGACCACGTTTCCCGCGCGGGAGATCGCGTTGAACGTCATCGTGTCGCCGGAGATCTCGGCCGCGAGGAACGCATTGTCCGTGTCGAAGCCCTTCGCCGTGATGCTCGAGCGCTTGTCGATGTCCCCGATCGCGAGCTGCCCCCCCGAGCCCACCACGAAATGGACGATCCCGTGCTGCGGCTTGATGCGCTCGTAGAAGTGGTCGTGTCCGGTGAAGGCGACGCTGACGTTGTACTTGACGAAGAGCGGCTCGAGCGTCTCGCGGAGCTTGAGGTCCGAGCCGTGGCGTCCGCCCGACGAGTAGAGCGGGTGGTGGAACACGGCGATCTTCCAATCCTCGTTCGAGCCCTTCAGCTCCTTCTCCAGCCAATCGATCTGCTCCGGAACGGGGTACGTGCTGTCGAGCATAAAGAACCGGACCTTCTCGCTCGGCGCCTTGAGGGAGTAGTACAGCTTGCCGTCCATGTTGAACAGCTTGTAGAACCGCTGCTCACGGGCATCGTGGTTCCCGAGCGCTCCGTAGAACTTCACCCCCTCGTCGAGGAGCGCCTTGTAGGGGTCCTCGAACTTCTGCTTGAAGTCCTGCGGCCGCTCGGCGCCGTACAGGTTGTCTCCGACCAGGACCACGAAGTCGAACTTGAAGCGCTCGTGGAAGCGCGCCATCTGCGCCGCGAGGTCGTACTCCCCGCGGGCCGCCGTCCCGAAATCGCCGAGCACGACGAACTTGAGTGTACCCTTCGCGTTCGGGAGGGGCACGACGCCTTCGGCGGGGCTCTTGGGGGCCTCCACCTCGGCGGGACCGGCGGTGACCGGCGTTCCGCCGCGGCAGCCGAAGGCGGCCAGCGTCGCGGCCAACAGGAGCGAAACGAGGCGGGGGATGGGCTTGATCATGCTTCGCCCATCCCTTACCGCAAGACGTCTTCGGTGAAGTCGACGATGATGTGAGCGTGGGCGTCGACGAGGGCGAGCCTCTTGCCGATGAAGCGGTACTCGATGTCCTCCTCCAGCTTGGGAAGGGGCTCGAGGACCTGTGGAGGCATCGTCGAGAGCGGGATCGAGTCCGGGTACCGGTCGTTCACGCTCAGGTTCGGCACACCCGGGTTCTCGTCCATGATCGACGCCTTGATCGTCTTGCCGTCGGGACCGGCGAGCACCGCGTTCAGCGTGCGGCGCACCAGGCTCTGCATCCCCGGCGTGAAGAACTCGCCGCGCTTGGACCCGGCCCGCTCGGCCTGGATCAGTTTCCCGAGCTGCCGCTGATTCTTGTCCAGCTGCTCGGGCGTGGCGTCCTTCGGAAGGTTGGGGAGGGTCGCCTCGAGCTTCCGATGCAGCGCCAGGTAGTCCTTCAGCCGCGCCTCGAAATCCAGGGCCGCCTGCTTGTCGGCCGGCGTGAGGGCGATGACCATGTGCTCGGGGGCGATCGGCGGCTCGGCGCCGCACGCCCCCGCACCGGCGAGCGCGAGGGCCAGAACCCCTACGATGACGCGAATGCCCTTGGGTTGCGACATGACATTTTCATCCTAGGAGGTTCCGAGGGATCGCGCACATCGGCGCCCCGGTCACGCCCCCGGACGCTTCGGGATCGTGATGTCCACGGGCGTCACGCTGCCCATCGAGTCGAGCGGCTTCGGGAAGTCCGAGGCCCGGCCGACGACGAGCAGGGTCAGGTCGTCGGGGTGAACGTACTTCTTCGCCACCCGCACCACGTCGTCCTTCGTGACCTTCTCGATGTTGCTCCGGTAGGTCTCGAGGTAGTTCGCCGGGAGGCCGTAGTACGCGTAGGACATCTGCTGGGCCAGGATCCCCGCGCGGGAATCGTAGTTGAAGATGAACGAGTTCAGGATCGAGTCCTTGGCGTGCTTCATCTCCTCGTCGCTCGGGGGATTGGACACGATGCCGGCGACCTCCTCCTTCAGCGCCGCGATCGCCTCGAAGATCGACGCGGATTTCGTCTGCATCCCCAGCCGCATCAATCCCGGGCGGTTGAACGCCGCGCCGAGACCGCCGCTGACGCTGTAGGCGAGCCCCTTCTTCGTCCGGATCGAGTTGACGAGGCGCCCCGAGAACCCGCCCCCCAGGACCTCGTTCATGACCTGCACCGCGAAGTAGTCGGGGTTCTTCTGCTCGATGCCGAGGTGCGCCATCGCGATGTTCACCTGGGTGACGTCGGGCTTCTCGATGAAGTAGATCCCGGGATTCGCGTTCTCGCGGTAGGTGACGGGTCCTTCCCCGAACGCCGGTCCCTTCGGCCATGGCCCGAACGCGCTCTCGATCGTCTTGCGCATGGCCGCTTCGCTGAAGTCACCGGAGACGCCCAGCATCATGTTGTTCGGGTGGTAGTACTTCCGGTGCCACGCCGCGAGGTCTTCGCGCGTGATCGCGCCGATGGTCCCGTACTCCTCGAGCGAGACCAGGGGGGACGTCGGACCGTAGACCAGCCGCCCGATCTCCCGCGACGTGATGCCGCCGACGCTGTCGTTCCGGCGCGCGATCGCGGCGTTCGATTGCACCTTCGCCAGGTCGAGCTTGTCCTGTGAGAAGGCCGGGTTGCGGAGGACGTCGAGGAACACCTTGAAGACGTCGTCGAAGTCCTGCTTCAGGCAGTTCATCGAGGCGAAGCCGGTGTCGCCGCCGATTCCCGTCTCGACGAACGCCGCCCGCGACTCGAGGAACTCGTCGATCTGGTCCCCGCTCATCGACGACGTTCCGCCGGTGCGCTGCACGGTGCCGGTGAGGCGCGCGAGCCCGACCTTGCCCTGCGGCTCCCAGAACGCCCCCGTCCTGACCAGCGCGCGGACCGACACGACCGGGATCTCGTGGTCCTCGATGAGGAACACGCGCAGTCCGTTCTTCAGCGTGAAGGTCACGGGCTGGGGAATCGTGAACGCGGGCAGCGGCGGCGACTTGATCTCGGCATAGCGCTTCACCGGCGCGGCCGGGAGCGCGGTCAACCCCGCCAGCAGGACGAGCGTCGCCGCGGTGCCTCGGATGGGCCTCATCACCCGTCCCCCTCTCACTTCGCGGCCTTCGCCGGCTCGGCGTGCTCGATGGTCCCGACCGTGCGGTTCGTCTCCACGAACGTCGCCTTTGCGACTCGCATCACGTCCTCCTTCGTCACCTTTTCGATCCGATCCACGCTCCTGAAGATCTCGCGCCAATCGCCGTACCGCGCCTGCGAGACCGCCAGCGCCCCCGCAATCCCGCGGTTGTCCGCGAGCCCTCGAATCAGCGACGCCTTCGCGCGGGTCTTGACCATCTTCAGCTCCGCGTCGGTGACCGGCTCGGTCTTGAGCCGCTCGAGCTGCTCGCGGATGGCGGCCTGCGCCTCCGCGTTGGTGTGCCCCGGTGTCGGCGTCGCCCGGACGCCGATGAGCGTCGGGTACTTCGTCCCCGGCAGGCCGTTGAGCACGCCCGCGGTCGCGGCGATCTTCTTGTCCCGCACCAGGCTGCGGTACAGACGAGAGGTCCTTCCCGACGACAGCACGTCGGCGATGACCTCGTACACGGCGTCGTCGGGATCCGAGTCGTCGGGCCGGTGGTAGGCCTCGAGGTACACGGGCTGGGAGGGGTCCTGGATCACGACCGACTTCTCGGCCGTCTGGGGCGGCTCGACCGTCCGGAGCGGAGGCGGCTTCGGTCCAGCGGGGAGCCTCCCGAAGTACGTCTCGACCAGCGGCAGGACGTCGTCCGCCTTCACGTCCCCCACGATCGCGACCGTGATGTTCGCCGGAACGTAGTACGTCTTGTAGAAACGCTCGGCGTCCTCGCGGCTGAACGACTGGAGGTCGCTCATGTAGCCGACGACCGGCTGCTTGTACGGGTGCGCGAGGAAGGCGGTGGCGGTGAACTGCTCGAAGAGACGCCCGCCGGGGGTGCTCTCGGTGCGCAGTCGCCGCTCCTCCATGACGACGTCACGCTCCTTGTAGAACTCGCGGAACACGGGGTCGAGGAACCGCGACGACTCGAGGTACGCCCACAGCTCCACCTTGTTCGCCGGGAGCGAGTAGAAGTAGACGGTCTGGTCGGAGCTGGTCGAGGCGTTCATTCCGACCCCTCCTTCGCCGTCCACGATCCGGCTGAATTCGTTCTTCTCGATGAACCGGTCGGCGGCCTCCTGCGCGTCCTTGAACGACTTCTTCAGCTCCTCGAGCTTCTTGGCGTCGGTGCCGCCAGGCTTGCGGCGCTCGGCGTCGTACGCCCGATACGCCTCATCCACCGAGGCGAGCGCCTTCTTCTCCCCCTCGAAATCCTTGGTGCCGATGACGCTCGTCCCCTTGAACGCCATGTGCTCGAACATGTGAGCGAGGCCCGTGATACCCGGCACCTCCTGCGCGGCGCCGACGTCCACGTAGGTGAAGAACGAGAAGACCGGCGCCACCGGGCGACGGTAGACGAGGACCGTCAAGCCGTTGGGGAGGGTGCGGACGGTCAGGTTCTTCTCGAAGGCTGCCATGTCCTGCGCGGCGGCCGGCAGAGCGGCGGCCAGCGCCAAGACGAGCGTCAGGGTCCGGAACGAAGGATGTCGCGTCATGGATGGGCTCCCGTCGAAGGGCCTACGGTAACCCAACCCGGCGACGCGTGGAACGACTTGCCCTAGGATCGACCCATGCTCCTTCGGCCCCCGCCGCGGTTCCCGGGGTTCCGGCGCGAGGATTTCGACGTATTCGCGGTCCGGGACCGCGAGGAGCGCCGCCGGGCGATCCTCGAGGCCTTCCACCCCGGCCTCCGGCTCCTCGCCGAGGACCTCGGGCCCCTTCTCGACGAAGCGGGGGGCGCACCGTTCCACGTCCACCTTCCGCGGCTCGACTGGCCCAAAGGGTACGTGCCGTTCTGCACCTGGCTCGCGTTCTCGCGGCTCCCCCACGGCTATCAGGCGGCCCAGCAGTTGAACGTCGGCGTCCACGCCGACCACACCGCAATCCGGGTCGCGTGGGACACCGCCGCCGATGCGTTCGGACGGTTCGAGTTCCGCTGCCGCGTCGGGGGACTCGGGGAAGCGATCGCGGGGCTCGCCTCCACCGTGGGATTCGCCTTCCGCGTCTACGCCGCGGCGCCCTGGCCGGAGGGCTCCCGCCTCACGTTCGAGAGCGACACCGGATGGGAGGGCTCCTTCGACGAAGTGGCCCGGCGAGGGGTCTGGTGGGAGGTCGGGTTGCGGTGGAACCTCCCCGAGGCGCTCGGGCTCGTGACCTCGTCCGCATGGAGCGACGCCCTCGCCGACGCCGCCGGAGCGCTACGCGAGATCTACGATCTCATCGACTAACGGGACATCACCTTGCGCGCGACCAGGAACGAGCGCCACGGGACGCGCGAGCGGAACCGCGACGAGCGGATCAGCCGGAACAGGGCGAGGCCCCGCGTCCACCGCGCCGGCGCGTGGAGCGTGTCGACGACGGAAGCGACGAGCTTCCCCGCAGCCGATCCGTACGGGTAGGCGAAGACGGGCGCTCCGAGAGGCTGCGCGTCGAAGGAGACGAAGCGGCGCCGGCTCATCTCCTTCAGGCCCGCGAGCCCGTGGCTCGCCCCCTGCCCGCTACGCTTGAACCCCGACCAGGTGGCGGCGGGCTCGCCGTACGCGTAGAGCACGTCATTGATCGTGACGACCCCCGCTTGCAGCCCGACCATCATCCTCTCGGCCGTTCCCTCGGACCGGGTCCAGCCACTGGCGGTCAAGGCGAACGCGCTGTCGTTGGCCCGCTGGATCGCCCGTTCCACGCTCTCGACCGTGACGACCGGGATCACCGGGCCCAGGGTCTCCTCCTGAAGGAGGCGGCAGCCGTCCGGGGGGTCGAGCACGACCGTCGGCGGATAGAAGTACCCCGGACCCTCGGCCGGCTGTCCTCCGCGGAGGAGCCTCGCGCCGAACAGGACCGCCTCCCCGACGTGCTCGTGCACGGTCTGGCGCCGCGCCTCGGAGATCAACGGCCCGAGGTCCGAGTCCTGCGCCAGCGGGTCCCCGGTGCGCACCGCATCCACGGCGGACAGGAGGGCGTCCACGAATCGCGTCGCGATCCTCTCCTCGACGTAGACCCGCTCGACCGCGCCGCAGTTCTGCCCCGCGTTGGCGAATGCGCCCCAGACGATGCCGCGCGCTGCGCGGTCCACGTCGGCGTCGCCCGCCACGATGCTCGGATGCTTTCCGCCGAGGCTCAAGACGACGGGCCGGGGCGCCGCCGCGGCGGCGCTCATGATGCTCTGTCCGGTCTCGTGCGCGCCGGTGACGAAGACCTTGTCCACCTGATCGTGCGCGACCAGGTGGAGCGTGTCCTCGGGGGATGCGGGCACGACGTTGACGAGTCCCGCCGGGAAGCCCGCCTCGCCGCACAGCTCGCCGACGCGGAGCGCCGTCAGGGGCGTCAGCTCCGAAGGCTTGAGGATGACGGCGTTCCCCATCGCGAGCGCGGATGCGGTCTGGATGAGGGGCTGCGCGAACGGGAGGGACGACGAGGTCACGAGCACGACGACCCCGATCGGATCGTAGAGGTACAGCGCACGCTTGTGCGACCACAGGGGGTGGCGCGGCTCGATCGGCTCGCCGAGCGTGAGCTCCCGCGCGTGCCGGGAGAGGAACTGGATGTGATCGAGGGCGGGGAGCACTTCGAGCGCGAGCGCTTCGGCGTACGGCTTTCCCTGCTCCAGCGCGATCAGGCTGGCGATCGACTCGGCTTCCTCGTGGAGACGCTGCGCGAGACGTCCCAGCCGCCGGGCGCGCTCCTCGTACGGGGCGCCCCGCCAGAGCTTCGACGCGAACGTCGCAGCCTCGACGGCTTGATCGATCTCCGCCCGGTCCGCGCACGCGATCCAGGCGAATACTTCGCCGGTCGAGGGGTTGATGTCCGCGATCCGAGCCCCGGCCCCGGTCCCCGGCTCGCCGTTGACCAGAGGGAGGAGCGGAAGGCGGCCCGCGGCCGCACCACCGTTCTCCAGGTTTTCCACGTTCGTGAATATAGGTGTCGCGCGAAAAGACGCCCGTGGGCCTTGCGACGCCGCGGAATCCGGCTAACATCTCAATCAAACGTTTGGATAGTTGGTAGGGACCATGACCCGTCGGGAGCCGCAGAAGCGCCCCACCGGACAGCGCGATGCCGCGGGCACGCGGGAGGCGCTGCTCGTCGCGGCGACGGAGCTGTTCGCGGCGGTGGGCTACGACGGGGCGACCGTCGACGCGATCGCTCTCCGCGCGGGCGTCAACAAGGCGATGATCAACTACCACTTCGCCGGCAAGCAGGGCCTCTACACGGCGATCCTCGAGCGGGACTTCGGGTGGGCGGTCGAGCGGCTGGCGGAGCTGGACGCGCAATCGTTCCCGGCGGACGTCGAGCTCGCGCGATTCGTCTCGATCTTCGGGGAGCTGCACGTTCGCCGGCCGGGATTGTCCGCGATGATGCTCCGCGAGGCGATGTCGGCGGGGCGTCACCTGGACGCCGCGCTCTTGCCCAAGCTCCGCGGCATCTTCACGGCGGTTCAGGGGATCGTCGCCCGCGGTATTGCGGACGGGGTCTTCCGCGAGGTCGATCCGCTCTTCACCCACCACACCGTCATCGGCTGTCTGGCGTTCTTCTTCGCGGCGCGTCCGCTGCGTGACCGGATGATCGCCGAGGGGGTGGTGCCGATCGCGCCCCCGGATCCCGAGCGTTTCATCCGGCACGTCCAGGACCTGCTCGCCCGTGGCCTCCGGAAGGAGTCGTAGTCATGCGTCGCTCGCTCGGTCTACCCCTGATCCTCGTCTGCGCCGTCTTCGCGTTCCCCGCTTGCGGAGGCCGGCGGACGTCGGACCGCGTGATCGCATCGGGGCACATCGAGGCGACGGACGTGCGGATCGTCGCGAAAGTCAGGGGCCGCCTGCTCCAGCGCCCGGTGGACGAGGGGGACGCGGTCACGCCCGGTCAGACGGTCGCGGTCCTCGACACGGTGGACGTCGCGCTCGCGCTCCGGGAAGCCGAGGCCCAGCGCGATCAAGCCGACGCCCAGTTCCGGCTCCGGCTCGCCGGCTCGCGTCCCGAGGACGTCGCGGAGCTGCGCGCCCGAGCGGAGAGCGCTCGCGCCGAGCTGGATGCGGCCGAGAAGGAGCTGACGCGGCAGGAGCGGCTCGTCGCCGAGGGGGTCACGACGCTGCAGACGCGCGACGACGCGCTGGCGCGGAGGGACGCCCTCGCCGCCGCCCTGGAGGCCGCCGGCCAGGCCCTCGAGCGCGCGAAGGCCGGCAACAGGGCGCAGGAGATCCAGGCCGCGAAGGCCGCGCGCGATGCGACCGAGGCGCGCATCGCCCAGCTCCGGCAGCAGCTCGCCGACGCGACGGTCGTCTCCCCGGTCGCCGGCGTCGTGACCCAGAAGCTCGCGGAGCCGGGGGAGCTCCTCGCGGCCGGCGCGCCCATCCTGGTCGTGACCGATCTCTCGAAGCCGTGGCTCGTGGTCTACGTCGCCGAGCCCGACCTCGGAAGGATCCGGCTGGGCTCCGAAGCCCAGGTCGTCACCGACGCGGGGGAGGCCCGCACCGGCAAGGTGATCTTCGTGGCCTCGCAGGCGGAGTTCACGCCGAAGAACGTCCAGACCCGGGACGAGCGGGTCAAGCTCGTGTATCGCGTCAAGGTCGGGCTGGAGAGCGCCGACGGTCTGTTCAAGCCCGGCATGCCCGCGGAGGCACGGTTTTGAGCGACGGGCTCGTGCAGGTGGAAGGATTGCGGAAGTCCTTCGCCGGCGTGACCGCGGTCGACGGCATCTCCTTCGAGGTCGCGCGCGGGGAGATGTTCGGCTTGATCGGCCCGGACGGGGCCGGGAAGACCACCACGCTGCGGATTCTCCTGGGGCTCCTCGGCGCGGACGCGGGGCGGGTGACGACGTGCGGGCTCGATCCCCTCGGGGAGCGCCGCGCTCTCTCACGCCGCATCGGCTATCTCCCGCAGCGGTTCTCGCTGTACGGCGATCTGTCCGTGGGCGAGAACATCGCGTTCTTCGCCCGAGTCCACGGGGTCCCCGGCTGGCGTCCGAGGCGGGATGAGCTCCTGGAGCTGCTGCGCATGAGCCCGTTCCGCGAGCGTCTTGCCGAGCGCCTCTCCGGCGGGATGAAGCAGAAGCTCGCGCTCGCGTGCACCTTGATCCACACGCCCGAGCTGCTCGTGCTCGACGAGCCGACGACCGGGGTGGACCCGGTCTCGCGCCGCGACTTCTGGAGGATCCTCTCGCGGCTGCTCCGCTCCGGCCTGACCATCCTGCTGACCACGCCGTATCTGGACGAGGCCGACCGTTGCGGGCGCGTCGCGCTGATGGATCGCGGGCGCATCCTGATCGCGGATGCACCCGAGCGCCTCCGCGACGGTTGGAGCGGCGCCATGCTCGAGGTCCTCGCCTCGCCGAAGGGGCGCGCGAGGGAGATCCTCGAGGCGGACCACGACGTGTCCGGGATCCAGGTGTTCGGCGAGCGGCTCCACGTCGGCTTGGCGGGGACGAAGAAGGCCGACGCCCGCGCCGCCGCGGAGCGGATCGCAGGTCGGCTTCGGGCGAAGGGTGTCGACGTCCAGTCCTCGCGGGCGATCGAGCCCGCGCTCGAGGACGTCTTCATCGCGCGCGTCCTGGAGTCGGGACGGTGAGCGCCGAACCCGCCATCGAGACGAAGGGGCTGACGAAGCGATTCGGCGCCTTCGTCGCCGTGGACAGCCTCGACCTCCGCGTGAGCGAAGGGGAGGTGTTCGGTCTCCTCGGGAGCAACGGCGCCGGGAAATCCACCGCGATCCGGATGCTCTGCGGTCTCCTCACGCCGTCCGCCGGGGAAGCCCGCGTGCTCGGCGTAGACGTCGCGCGCCATGCCGAGGAGGTCAAGCGCCGCATCGGCTACATGACGCAGCGCTTCTCGCTCTACGAGGACCTCTCGGTCCGCGAGAACCTGGAGTTCTTCGGAGGGATCTACGGCCTGCACGGCGCGGAGGGGGCGCAGCGCAGGAAGTGGGCCGTGGCGATGGCCGACCTCGAGGGGAAGGAGGAGCTGGCCACGCACTCCCTTCCCGGGGGGTGGAAGCAGCGTCTGGCCCTCGCCTGCGCGGTCCTGCACCGTCCACGAGTCGTTTTCCTGGACGAGCCGACCGGGGGCGTCGATCCGATCTCGCGGCGGGCGTTCTGGGACCGGATCGACGCCATGGCGGGGGAAGGAGTGACCGTCCTGGTGACGACTCACTACCTCGACGAGGCGGAGCACTGCAATCGGATCGCCTTGATGCACGATGGCCGGCTCGTCGGCCTGGGGTCGGTGTCCGAGCTGAAGAGCGTCTTCGCGGGGCGGGCGATCCTCGAGGTGTCCTGTCCGCGCCTGCTGGAGGCGCTCGAGACGCTCGAGGCGGAGAGCTTCGTGCTCGAGTCGGCGGTCTTCGGTACGCGCCTGCACGTCGTGGTCGCGGATGCCGAGGACGGGCGCCGCCAAGCGCTCGCCCTGCTCCAGGCCCGCGGAAACGTCCCCGCGGCGGCGGAGCGCATCGTGCCGTCGCTCGAGGACGTCTTCATCCACACCGTCGAGCGCGAGACCTCCGCGTGAGGAAGATCCTCGCCGTCGCCGGGAAGGAGCTCCGCCAGGCGCGTCGCGATCCCTTCAGCCTGATGATGCTGCTCGGCATCCCGACGTTCATGCTCCTGCTCTACGGCTTCGCGCTCAACTTCGACGTGCGGCACATCGCCCTCGTCGTCCAGGACGAGAGCGCGACCCGCGCCAGCCGGGAGCTGGTCGCGGCGTTCGTGAACTCGACCTACTTCGACGATCGCGGCCGGCTCGCGCCCGGGGACGACCCCGGGGAGGTCCTCCAGCGCAGGCTGGCCAAGGCCGTCCTGGTCATCCCCGAGGACTTCGGGCGAAACGTCGCCGCCGGGCGCGACGCCTCGGTCCAGCTCCTGCTCGACGGCGCGGACGCCTCGACGGCGACCACCGTGCTGTCGTACGCGGAAGGCCTGGTCCGCACGCAGGGCGTGACGATCGCGCCGATCGAGCTCGTGCCTCGGGTCTGGTACAACCCGGAGCTGCGGTCCACGAACTTCCTCGTGCCCGGCCTGATGGGCTTCATCCTCATGCTGACGGCGGTGCTCTCGACGGCGCTGTCCGTCGTGCGCGAGAAGGAGCGTGGCACGATGGAGCAGCTCCTGGTGACGTCTTTGCGTCCGGAGGAGCTGCTGATCGGCAAGACGATCCCGTATCTCGTCATCTCGCTCGTGGCGACGGCGATCATCCTCGTCGCGGCGAGGGTGCTGTTCGGCGTCGCGGTCCGCGGCTCCTACCTCGACCTGTTCGTCGCCACGGTCGTCTACCTGGTGGGCGCGCTCGCTTGGGGCCTGCTCGTGTCCTCGATGTCGAAGAGCCAGGCGATGGCCTTCCAGGTCGGAAGCTTGACGTCCATGCTCCCGGCGATCTTCCTCTCCGGGTTCATCTTCCCGATCCGGGCGATGCCTCCGGTGCTGCAGGCCATTACGTACGCGGTGCCGGCGCGGTACTTCCTCGTCATCGCGCGCGGCGTCATCCTCAAGGGCGGGCCGTTGTCGGCGTTCCTCCCCGACCTCGGCTTCCTCACGCTGTACGCCGCGATCGTGCTGGCCATCGCCTGGCGACGGCTGTCCCGCGAGGTGCGATGACGTGAGGGTCCTCTGGCGCGTCATCGTCAAGGAGTTCCAGCAGCTCCGGCGGGACAAGCGGATGATCCCGGCGATGATCATCGGTCCGATCGTCCAGCTCCTGACGCTGGGCTACGCCGCGAATAACGACGTCACCGACATCCCGCTGATGCTCCTGGACGAGGACCGCTCGGAGGCCTCGCGGGCGGTCGTCGACGATTTCACCTCGTCCGGGTATTTCGAGCTGGTATCGGTCGCGAGAGGCGAGGAGGACGTCGAGCCGGCCCTCGTGCGCGGCGAGGCGCAGATCGCGTTGGTGATCCCGCGTGGGTTCGGGCGCGAGGTCGCGGGCGGAGGGAGGCCGAAGCTCCAGCTGATCGTCGACGGGAGCGACAGCACGTCGGCCGTCGTCGGCCTCGGGTATACCTCACGCATCGTGGCGTCGGCCGGAGCGGACTTCGAGGTCGCGCGGCGGGCCGAAGGAGCCGTCCCTGCGGCGGCCGTCCGCCTCGTCCCACGCGTCTGGTACAACCCGGATCTCAGGAGCCGCTGGTTCTACGTCCCCGCGATCCTCGCGATGGTCCTCATGCTGGTGACGATGATCCTCCCCTCGATGGCCGTGGTGCGCGAGAAGGAGATGGGCACGCTGGAGCAGATCATCGTGACGCCGATCCGCCCCTGGCACCTGGTGCTCGGAAAGCTCTTCCCCTACGCCTGCGTCGGCTTCCTCGACACGCTCCTGGTGTCGGCGATCGCGGTCGGGCTGTTCCGGGTGCCGTTGCGCGGCTCGCTGCCGCTCCTCGTCGCGATGACCGTTCCGTTCCTCATGTGCACGCTGGGGCTGGGGCTGTTCGTGTCGACGCTGGTGCGGACCCAGCAGCAGGCGATGATGAGCGCCGTCTACCTCGTGATGGTGCCGATGATCTACCTCTCCGGCCTGATCTTCCCGGTCGAGAACATGCCGCCGGTGATCCAGAAGGCCACCGTGGTGATCCCGCTCAAGTACTATGCGCACATCATTCGAGGTGTCTTCCTGAAGGGATCCGGCATCGACGTCCTGTGGCCGGACGTCCTGGCGATGCTCGCCATCGGCGTCACGGTGCTCACGCTGGCGGCGCGACGGTTCCGGAAGAGCCTCGACTAGAAGAGGACGCGTCATGGTTCGGATCTTCCTCGCACGCCACGGGGCGACCGTCCTCTCGGCGGAGGACCGGTACGCGGGCGCGACCGACGTCTCGCTCTCCGAGGAGGGACGGTCGCAGGCCCGCGCGCTCGCGCGGCGCCTCGCCGCGGAGCCGATCGCCGCCGCCTATGCGTCGCCGCTCGGCCGGGCGAGGGAGACCGCCGCGCTGATCGTCGAGGGCCGTGGGGTCGACATCGTCGAGGTCCCCGCCTTGCGGGAGACCGATCACGGTCATTGGGAGGGCAGGTCGCGCGACGAGATCAAGCGGACGTTCCCCCTGGAATACGACCGCTGGGAGCGCGACCCGTTCACGTTCGCCCCGTCGGGGGGAGAAACCGGGCTCCAGGTCCTGTCGCGCGCGCTCCCCGCGTTCCTCGCGATCGCCTCGTCCCACGACGGGGCCGCGGCGCTCGTGGTCTCCCACAAGGCCACGATCCGTCTCGTCGTCGGCCATCTGTTGGGAGTCGAGCTGCGGGGCTATCGGGATCGCTTGGATCAGAGCCCCTGCGGGCTCAACATCCTCGACGTCAAGCCGGACGGCGTCGCGCGGCTCGTCCTGTTCAACGACGTCTCGCATTATGCGACGGTGCCCGGGCCGACCGGGCGCCGGCTGTCACCCTGGTGGGCCTAGCGCACGCGCCGGACGCTCCGGACCTCGACGTCCGGCTCGAACTCCAGCTCTCCGTGGGCCGAGCGGAACGAGCCGTCCAGGCTCACGCTCAGGCCGACGAGGGTCTCGTGCCCCGCCACCACCGCGAAGTCGATGGGGACCTGCGCGACCCATCCGGCTCCGTCGGGGGCGATCTTCAGGACGCCGCCGCTGCCCAGGGTCGCCTCGACTTCGTCGATCCGGATCGTGAGCGCGGTGTACTGCCCCTCCGGGAGCAGATCCGGCGGAAGCGCCGCAGGGCGGCCGCCCTCCGCGAGCTTCAACGCCAGCGCCCCGGGCCGCCCCGAATCGACCACGACCCAGCTCCCGTCGGCGCGGCGGGCCTCGACACCCGCGACGGTGAGGACGGCGGACCGCATCCCGGCCACGGGACGCCCCGAGGCCGAGACTTCCAGGGCCAGGAAGCCTGAGGCGGACTTCTCCTGGCTCGGTGAGCATCCCCCCGCGAGCGGCAGCAGGGCGACGACGAGCGGCAGTGAGAGAGTTCCCCAGCGGACGGGCATGCCTCCTCCACCTTACCAGGGAGAGTCCCGTCTCGCCGACCGCGGGCGAGGGGAGGGGCACGGTGGGTGGCTCGTGCCTCCAAGCGACCCCATATTGACCCGGCAATGGTCGACGTGAACAGCGCGGCACCGGTCCGCAATCGGCGCCTCCAGCCTCGTTACCCGGTCCCGGCGGATGCCGGAGCCGCCCTCGTGTTCAGGTACCCGTTCCCCAACGGACCGGTCGTCGAGGCGCGCCTCCGGGACATCAGCCTCTCCGGACTTTCGCTCTTCCTGCCCGCCGCCCTCTCCCGCGTCCAGGTGGGGGACATCGTCAACGGAATCGAGGCGCGGGTCGCCAACAAGAGCTTTCGCGGAGACCTGCTCGTCATGCACGTGACCCGTGCGAGCGAGCCGGCGACGGTCTGCGGCGGGCTCTTCTACCCGGAAGGGGACGAGGACCTGATCATGATCCGGCTCGTCCTGAGGTCGTTGGAGGCCACCGCCGGTCCCTGAGCGGGCTCCTGCTCGTCTTTTCTGAAACCCCGCGGCGCTCCGGCTCGTTCTCAGCGATGCCGGCGGGGGCATACTCCGCCCTGAATCCCCAGTTGGAGGAGAGTCCCATGAATCGCACGCACGCTCGCGCCGCCATCGTCATGGCGGTCTCGATCCTGGCGCTCACCCTTCCGGTCCACGCCGAGACGAGGATCGACAAGAGCCTCAAGCTCGAGCCGGGAGGGAAGCTGACGGTCCTGTCGGACGTCGGGAGCGTCGAGGTCACCGGGTCGGCCTCGTCGGGCGCCCACGTCGTTCTCACCTCGGACAAGGACGATCTCGAGAGCCGCTTCACCCTGAAGTTCGAGGAGCTCCCCGGCGAGGTTCGGATAACCATGAGGAAGAAGGAGCCCCTCAACTTCTGGTCGGGCTGGTTCCACAACTCCCGCGTGAAGTTCCAGATCGAGGTGCCGGGCAAGACCGCCACCGCGATCGAGACCGGCGGCGGCCACGTGGCGCTCCGCTCCTTGCAGGCGGATGCGAAGATCGACACCTCCGGCGGCCACATCGAGGTGACGGACCTCAAGGGGCGGCTCACCGCGGAGACCTCGGGCGGGCACATCTCGCTCAAGTCGATCGCGGGGGATGCGAAGGTCGAGACGTCGGGCGGGCACATCGAGGTCCACGGAATCGACGGCAACCTCTCCGCAGAGACCTCCGGCGGCCACATCGAGATCCACGACGCGAAGGGACGCGTCGATGCCGACACCTCGGGCGGGCACGTCGAGGTCGGCTTCGCGAAGGGGAACGCGCGCGGCGGGAAGATCGAGAGCTCCGGCGGAGGCATCACCGTGGCGATCGACCCCAACGTCGATCTCGTGATCGACGCGTCGACCTCGGGAGGATCGGTGCGGACCGACGTGCCCGTGAAGATCGTCGGAAGGGTCACCGGCTCGAGCATCCAGGGGACGATCGGCAAGGGAGGCGAGACGCTCTACGTCCACACCTCCGGCGGCTCGGTGAGCATCGGCGCGACGGGCGGGCCGATCTAGGGCCCCTTCCGCTCGTTCGGACATAATGCGGGCATGGAGCCCGACGCCCCGGCGCAGGTCCGCGCTTACCTGCTGAGCCTCCAGGATCGCGCGTGCGCGCTCCTGGAGGAGGAGGACGCCGGCGCCCGGTTCCACCGCGACAGTTGGGAGCGGGACGAGGGGGGCGGCGGCCTGACGCGGGTGCTGCTCGACGGCCCGGTCTTCGAGCAGGCCGGGGTCGGGTTCTCCCACGTGCACGGGGCCCACCTGCCCGAGGCGTCCACGGCGCGGCGTCCGGAGCTCGCGGGGCGGGCCTGGGAGGCGATGGGGGTCTCGATCGTCGTCCACCCCCGGAACCCGCACGTCCCGACCTCTCACATGAACGTCCGGTTCCTCACGACGGCCGCGACCGCCGACGCGCCGGCCGTCTGGTGGTTCGGCGGGGGCTTCGATCTCACCCCGTTCTACGGCTACCGGGAAGACTGCGAGCACTGGCACCGCGTCGCGCGGGAGGCGTGCGCCCCCTTCGGCAACGATGTCCACCCGCGAATGAAGCGATGGTGCGACGAGTACTTCTTCCTCCCCCACCGCAACGAGCCCCGGGGGATCGGAGGCCTGTTCTTCGACGACCTCGCCGCGTGGGGGTTCGCGCGCTGCTTCGAGTTCGCGCGCCGGGTCGGCAGCGCGTATCTCGATGCGTACCTCCCGATCGTCCGCCGCCGCCGCGAGACGCCCTACGGCGAGCGCGAGCGCGAGTTCCAGCTCTACCGCCGGGGACGCTACGTCGAGTTCAACCTGATCTACGACCGGGGGACCCTGTTCGGGCTCAAGACGGGAGGACGCGCCGAGTCGATCCTCATGTCGCTCCCGCCGCGGGTACGCTTCCGCTACGACTGGGCGCCGGAGCCCGGAACGCGCGAGGCGGAGCTCTACGAGGAGTACCTCGAGCCCCGCGACTGGGCCTGAAAGGACGAGCATGAACGACGCCTCGAGGATCCTACCCGCCGCCGCGACGCTGGGCGGTTTGCTCGCGCTCGGGATCGCCGCCGGGGGCGGCCTCGTCGGGAAGGCGATCCACGACGTGCGCGCGTCCGGACGCCACGTCACGGTGCGCGGCCTCTCCGAGCGCGAGGTCCCCGCGAACGTCGCGCTCTGGCCGATCGTGTACGGGGCGACGGGGGACGATCTCTCGGGGCTGCAGGGGAAGCTGGACGCGAGCGCGTTGAAGATCGCCGCGTTCCTGGCCGCGCGGGGGTTCGACGCGAAGGAATGGACGGCCTCGCTCCCGCGGATCACCGACTTCGAGGCGCAGCCGTTCGCCCGCGCGAACCAGCCCGCCCACCGCTACAGCGCCGAGGCGACGATCACCGTGCGGTCCGGGAACGTCGCCGGCGTGATCGGCGCGATCAGGGAGGCCGGAAACCTCGTGCGCGACGGGGTCGCCCTCGTCAACAACTTCCAGGGGGCGACCTACCTGTTCACCGACCTGGAGAAGATCAAGCCCGAGATGATCGGGCTCGCGACGAAGGACGCGCGCCGGGCGGCCGAGCAGTTCGCCAACGATTCCGGGAGCCGTGTCGGCGCCATCCGCAGCGCGCAGCAGGGATACTTCACGATCGAGGACCGGGACGCCTTCTCCCCCGAGATCAAGAAGCTCCGCGTCGTGACGACGGTCGAGTACTTCCTCGAGGACTAGTACGTCGGCGGACCGGTGATCGCCATCAGCACGTCGTAGTGCGTCACGAGCGGCTCACGCTCGAGCAGGAACTCGTCGTCCTGCGGGTAGTAACGCGCGCGCTCGGCGTTCTCCCCGGCGAAGCTCTTGATCGCGTCCATCGACGACCAGAGGGTCGTGACCATGAAGTGGGTGATGCCCCCCTCGTCGCGCCGGAGGACGTAGACGCCCATGTTCCCCTGCGTCGAGCGGAAGTCGGACAGACCGGTCCGCTTGAGGTAGTTCATGTACGAATCGGCCTTATCGGTCAGGACGCGGCCGTGCCACGTGCGGGCGATCATCGCGACTCCTCCGATCTCGGGGCTACTTCTTGAGGACGAACGTCACCTTCAGGGCGACCCGGTACTCGACGATCTTCCCCCGCTCGACGACGACGGACTGGTCCTTGACCCAGGCGCTGGCCACGTTGGCGAGCGTCTTGTTGGCGCGATCGACGCCGACGCGCACCGCATCCTCGAACCCCTTCTTCGACGCGGCGATGATCTCCGTGACTCGTGCGACCGACATGGCGTCCTCCTTTGGCGATTGTCTCACGTCTCCGGCGTTACTCGATCTCCACGATCTCCATCCTGTGGGCCTTGCGGCCGGCGCGCTCCGTCTTGACGACCGGCTCATGGCCGACCAGCGCACGGGCCTTGTCGACCGTGCGCTCGACCAGCGCCCGAGCGCCGTCGCGAAGCGCCGCGTTCCGCTGCACGTAGGCGACGTTCCGCTCCATGTCCTCCGCCGACCAGCCGCGACTGTGGGCGATGAAGGGGAACTGCGGCACCTCGAACCCGAGCTCGGTGAAGAACACGAGCATCTGACCCGCGACCGCCTGGATGTTGTCCTGGCCCCCGGTGATGATGAACGAGGCGGCCTTGTTCCGGATCAGCACGTTGTCCCGGATCGTCACCTGGTTCTGGATGCAGTTCATCCTCTCGATCATCTTGAAGTAGAGCGAGCTCGCGGAGCCCCAGCGGATCGGCGACGCGACGACGATCGCATCCGCCCAGAACACGAGCCCTTCGTACACCCGCTCCATCTGGTCGGCCGCGTCCATCTGGGTGATCGAGCAGGGCCATGTGCAGGCCTGCGCGCTCTTCGAGTAGTAGCCCTCGCAATGCCGGAACGAGAGGTCCCGGATCCGCAGGAGCCGCGTCTCGCAGGACAAGCCGGCGCGCGCGTGCTCGAGCGCGACATCGAGGAGCGCATCGGAGGTCGAATACCTCGGATAAGCGAGGTCCATCGCCGTCGTCGAGATCCCCAGCACGCGGACGGGGCCGGCCGCGCGCTCGAGCTTCCGGGAGAGGGGGTGCGGATCGTGTGGGAGCTTGTTGCGCGTGGTGACGGGTGTGAGGTTGAGGAAGAGCCGCCCGTTCTCCTCCTTCAGCTCGTAGCGGGGGACGCGGTCCGCCTCGAATCCGGGCTCCCCCTCGCCGGTGATCCTGTGGAACTTCCAGTTGTGCCACGGGCAGACGATGTAGCCGGCGTCGTCGCAGTGCCCCTCGCCGAGCGGCCCGCCGACGTGGTTGCACACGCCCGACACCGCTCCGAAGGTGCCGTCGCGGTGGGAGAGCGCGATCTTCGTCCTCCCGATCGCGATCTGCCGGAGCGGCCTCGTCGCGAGCTCGGCGACGCCGCCGAGCTCGTGCCACTCCGGCGCGCCCGAAGGGGGCATCACTTCGCCTCGACGGGCTTGGTCGGGGCGTCCAGGGGGTCGGGCAGGATCCCTCGCTGGACCAGCCACGGATGCATCGTGACCGCGAGACGCCCGGCCTTGACGGCGGGGTCCTCGTTCGCGAGCGTCTGCGCCTCCTCGAGCGTCCGCGTCCGGTAGATCAGGACGCCGCGCCAGTCCCCGTCGTCGCCGAGGGGACCGGCGAGGACGAGCTTCCCGGCCTTCCACATCGCGTCGAGGTGGGCGAGGTGCCCCTCCTGGATCTTGGCCCGCTCGGGGGTCGCCTCCCGCGTCCACTTCGGGCCTTTGACGAGGACGCCGAAATAGTAGGTCGTCATGTTCGGGGGAGGCTCGTCGGCGAGCGCCCCGGTCGAGAGCACGGTGACGGCCAACAGGAGCACGGCTCGTCGGATCATGGGAGCCTCCTCGGAAGTCCGCCATTGTAAGTCCCGTTAGAATGCGGGCGGGAGGATCGATGAGATTCATGCTCGTCCTCGCCGGCGCGACGCTGGTCGCGGCCTGCTCCCGCGGGCCCGATACGTCCGCCCCGGCTCCGTCCGCGGGGGAGGCCAAGCCGATGGCGCGCGATCGCACCACCTACGTCGAGGTGGCTCTGACCTCCGACCTCTACCCGAAGCTCACCGAGCGCGAGCGGGCGATGGTGCCGCTCCTGATCGACGCCTGCCGGGAGATGGACGCCATCTTCTGGCGGGAGAGCTACGGAGACCGGGACGCGTTGCTCGCGTCGATCTCCGATCCGGAGCTGCGCCGCTTCGCCGAGATCAACTACGGTCCCTGGGATCGGCTGCGCGCCAACGCGCCGTTCCTCCCCGGCGTCGGGGAGAAGCCCAAGGGGGCCGGGTACTACCCCGCCGACATGACTCCGGACGAGTTCGACCGTGCCTGCGCGGCGGCCCCGGACAAGGGCGAGGCGCTCAAGAGCGCGTACACCATCGTGGTCCGCAGCGCCGGACGCAACCTCGTCGCGGTGCCGTTCCACGAGGGGTTCCCGGCCAACACGAAGAACGCCGCGGCCAAGCTGGTCGAGACCGCGGCGCTCGCGGACGATCCCGGATTGAAGCGCTACCTCGAGCTTCGCGCGAAGGCGCTCCTCGACGACGCGTACCGCGCGAGCGACCTCGCCTGGATGGACATGAAGTCGAACGGCATCGACGTCGTGATCGGACCGATCGAGAACTACGAGGACGCGCTCTTCGGCTACAAGACGACCCACGAGGGTTACGTCCTGATCAAGGACCGCGAGTGGAGCGGGCGGCTCGCGAAGTACGCCCGTTTCCTCCCCGAGCTCCAGCGCGGGCTTCCGGTGCCGGACGCCTACAAGAAGGAGAAGCCCGGAACGGACTCCGACCTCAACGCCTACGACGCCGTCTTCTACGCGGGGGACTGCAACGCGGGCTCGAAGACGATCGCGATCAACCTCCCGAACGACGAGCAGGTCCAGCTCGAGAAGGGCACGCGGCGCCTCCAGCTCAAGAACGCCATGCGCGCCAAGTTCGACAAGATCCTCGTCCCGATCGCCGACCGCCTGATCGCCGCCGACGAGCGCGCGCACGTCCGGTTCGACGCCTTCTTCGAGAACGTGATGTTCCACGAGGTCGCGCACGGGCTGGGGATCAAGAACACGATCGGCGGCAAGGGGACCGTGCGCGCCGCGCTCCGCGAGCAGGCCGGCGCGCTGGAGGAGGGGAAGGCGGACATCCTCGGGCTCTACATGGTCACGAAGCTCAAGGAGAAGGGGGAGCTGGGCGGCCGCGACCTGACGGACAACTACGTCACCTTCCTCGCCGGCCTGTTCCGGTCGATCCGCTTCGGCGCGACCGAGGCCCACGGCCGGGCGAACCTCGCGCAGTTCCTCTTCTTCCGCGATCGGGGGGCCTTCAGCCGGGATGCGGCGTCGGGAACCTACCGCGTGGATCCCGCCAAGATGCAGGCCGCCATGACCGCGCTCGCCGAGAAGATGCTGCGGCTCCAAGGGGACGGCGACTACGACGGCACCGTCGCCTTCCTCCCGAAGGCGGGCGAGATGGATCCCGTTCTCAAGGCCGACCTCGACCGCCTCGCATCGGCGGATATTCCGACCGACGTCGTGTTCCGCCAGGGGATCGAGGTGCTGGAGTCGGCCGCGGCGAAGTAGCGGAGCGATGATCTAGACTCGAGGGCATGGAGGCCGCCATGCGCACAGCCGGAGCTCTCATCGCTCTCGTGGCCGCGTCGGGAACCGTCGCGGCCGCGGATTTCACGAAGGACTTCGACACGAAGTCCTGCACCTTCCGCTCCTCGGGCAAGAACCCGTACTTCGACTTGACGCCGGGATTCCGCGCCCTGTTCCGGGGCTCCGAGAACGGCAAGCCGGTCGAGAACACGATCACGGTGACGGACGAGACGAAGACCGTCGACGGGGTCGAGACGCGCATCGTCGAGGAGCGCGAGACCCACGGCGGCAAGCTCGTCGAGGTGTCGCGCAACTACTTCGCCATCTGCGAGGGGACGAACAGCGTCTTCTATTTCGGCGAGGACGTCGATCTCTACCGGAGGGACGAGATCGTCGGGCACGGCGGAAGCTGGCTCGCGGGTACGAACGGGGCGAAGCCCGGGCTGATCATGCCGGGGGTCAACCTCCTCGGCGCCCGTTACTTCCAGGAGGTCGCCCCGGGCATCGCCATGGATCAGGCGGAGACGGCGGCCCTGAACGAGACGGTCAAGACCCCCGCCGGGGTCTTCGAGCACTGCCTGAAGGTCCGCGAGACCAACCCGCTCGAGCCGGGGGAGCTCGAGTTCAAGCTCTACGCGCCGGGTGTGGGGCTCGTGCAGGACGAGGGGCTGAAGCTCGTGGAGTACGGGACGAAGCGCTGACCGGTCCCGGTCACCGCGCGCCGCGCAGCATCGCGATCCCGACGGCGGCCATCCACCCCGACTGCAGGATCATGATCGCTCCGAAGCCGTGGACGTCCAGATGGACGTGCCCGGACAGGATGCCGAGCAGGACGGCCGCTCCGATCGCGATCCCGGCGAAGCCGATCCCGCGCGCCATCCTGCCGGTCGCGAGGATCGCGGCGGACCAGAGCAGGATCCCGACGGCGTTCGCGGCGGCGTACACCTTCGCGAACGCCTGGTTCCACAGCGCCGTGTAGTCGAGCAGCGTGTGGAGCGACTCGCGCGCCGCGCCGTCCGCCTCGCGCATCCACGAGACGACCCCCGTCGCGACGAACCCGCTGGGGACGGCCGCGCCGAGGATCGCGACCCCTCCGAAGCCGCAGGCCACCAGCGCCGCCGTGGTCAGGTCGGTCGGGCCGAGCCGGCGTGCGAGCCCGAGGAAGCCCATGAAGACGACCGGCGTCGCCGCGATCGCGACCGCGTGGATCGCCTGGTTGAGGTGCCCGAGCCCCGCGCCCGCGGAGCCGAGCAGCCCGTGGGCGGTCGGGTGGAGCGCCATCACGATCACCCCCGTGAGCGCGCCGGCGATCAGCAGGATTCCACTCGTCTTGTCGCGATTCATGTTGCGTGCCCTTTCCCGGTGGACGACCATGAGCGCGAAGTCTGCGAACGGGCCGGAAGAGCGTCAACAACCAAAACCTCAGTGAGCGTTCGGTGATGAACAACGCGGCCCCATCTGTTCGGAACGGCGACCGCCGCGTGCGGCGCACGCAGCGGGCGCTCACGCGTGCGCTCGTCGATCTCGTTCTGGAGAAGCGCTACGACGCGATCACGATCCAGAACCTGCTCGATCGCGCGGACGTGGGGCGCTCGACCTTCTACGCGCACTATCGCGGCAAGGACGACCTGCTCCTTCGAAGCTTCGAGCGGATGCTCGACATGTTCGACGGAGCGATCGAGCGCGATCCCACGCCGAGCCGGCGCGTGGCACCGGTGCGGGAGCTGTTCGAGCACGTCGGCGAGGTCCGCCCGTTCCAGCAGGCGCTCGCGCGGGCGCGCGTCCTGGATCGCCAGTACCAGGTCGGGATCGAGCAGATGAGCCGCACGATCGAGCGCCGCCTCGCGTCGTCGTTCCGGAGCGACCCGATTCCGGCCGCCGTGCGCGCGCGGGCCCTCGCGGGGTCCCTCTTCGCGCTCCTCCGTTGGTGGATCGACCAGGATGCGCCGTACTCGCCGGAAGAGATGGACCGGATGTTCCACGCCATGGTCGCTTCGTGACCGTACAGAGGGAGGCTCCGAACATGCCCGATGTGACTTACAAGAAGTTCGAGGATCTCGACGCGTACCGAGGAGAGGGGGTGCGCGCCCGCCAGTTCCTCTACGCGGGGAAGAGTCTCGGCGTGACCGCCTGGAAGATGAACGTGCTCGACCTTCCCCCGAGCTGGAAGGACTACCCGGATCACGACCACGCCAAGGACGGGCAGGAGGAGGTCTACGTGACCCTGAGAGGGAGCGCCGAGCTCGAGGCCGACGGTCAGACCTGGTCGCTGAGCCCCGGCACCCTCGTCCGCGTCGGGCCGAACCAGAAGCGGAAGATCCTCCCCGGCCCCGAGGGGGTGACGATCCTGGCGATCGGCGGGACGCCCGCCTCCTAGCGGCGCTCGAGCTCCTCGAGAGTCCTCGGCCAATCGCGGCCGAGAAGACGCGAAAGCGCCCGGTCGGCGAGGAGGCGGCCGCCGGTCTGGCACCGGGCGCAGTAGTTGGCCTCGTTCTCCGCGTACACGATCCGCTGGACGCTCGAGCCGCAGACGGGGCAGGGCTCGCCGAACCGCCCGTGGACCGCCATGCCGGGGCGGAACGCCGTCACCCCTTCGGGAAACGCGTCGCCGGCCTCGGCGGCGAGACGGTCCCGCCAGGTCGTCAGCGTCGTCCGGACCTCCTGCCGGAGGCGCTCGGTCTCCTCGTCGTCGAGGTTCCGCGTCAGCTGCGCCGGCGAGAGCCGCGCCGCGTGGAGGATCTCGTCCGAATAGGCGTTCCCGATCCCGCTGAAGATCGATGGGTCGGTCAGCGCCCGCTTCAGCGTGCGGTTCTCCCGGGTCAGCGCGGCGCGGAACGCCTGCGGCGTCGCGTCGAGCGGCTCGATGCCGCCGCGGTCCAGCGCAGCGAGCGCCGCATCCCCTTCGACCACGTGGAGCGCCGCCCGCTTCTTCGTCCCGGCCTCGGTCAGCGTGAGCGTCCCGCTCTCGAAATCGAACGCGGCGAGCATCGCCTTGCCTCCGAGCTTCGCCCCCTTCGCCTTCCAATGCAGACGCCCCGCGATCATCAGGTGGATCGCGAGGTGGATCCCGCTCTCGAGCCCGATGACGACGCGCTTCCCGAGACGGCGGACGGACGCGACGCGCCGCCCCTCGGTCTGCGCCAACGGGGGCGCGACGGTCCGAAGGAGAAACGGGCTGTTGAGGCGCACCCGCTCCAGGCGCGCTCCGATCACGCGCTGCCGGAGCGCCTCGACGTACACCTCGACGTCGGGAAGCTCCGGCACGGTCTCAGTGCGATGCGCGGCGCAGCCGGTCGGCGATCGCGAGCGCGAGACCCTCGCTCCCCTCGGGGGGCGCGGCGAGGATGACCGGAATGTCGCCGGCGTCCAGCTCCCGGAGAAGCGTGAAGAGGTTGCGAGCCGCCTCCTCGAGATCTCCGCTCTCGGTCAACGCCCGGAGCACCACGGGGACGCCGTACCGCCGGCCGAGCTCCTCGACCGTCGCGCTCGCCTGCGCGGGGCCGGTGAAGACGCCGATCAGACCGATGCTCGTCGCGCCGCGCGGAAGCGCCGGCGGTCCGGGAAGCAGGTAGAGCGGGGTGCGGGGGGCGTAGTGGACCTCGCTCATCCCCGGGGACGCCGCGGGGGCGCCGGGACGGAGCGGAGCCTCGGGGCGCGCCAGCCTCACGCTCGCCGCCGCCTCGACCGCCTCGACCGAGATCCCTCCCGGTCTGAGCAGCGTCAGCGTCCCATCCGGCGCGATCGCGACGACGGTCGATTCCACGCCGACGGTGGACGGGCCTCCGTCGAGGACGATCCCGATCCGGTCGCCGAGCTCCTCGACGACGTGCGCCGCCGTGGTCGGGCTGATCCGACCGAAGCGGTTCGCGCTCGGCGCGGCGAGCGGAAGAGCCGATTCCTTCAGGAGCGCCTGAGCGACCGGATGGGACGGCATCCGGATCGCGACCGTGTCCAGACCGCTCGTGACGAGATGCGGGATCTTCGGACCACGCGGGAGCACCAGCGTGAGCGGCCCCGGCCAGAAGCGCCGGAGGAGCACGTCGGCGCGCTCGCGCGCGAGCTGCGGGAGCCGCGACACCTCGACGATCCCGTGATCCTCGAGCCCCGACAGGACCTCCCGCTCCAGGGGGCCCGCGGGGCGGACGAGGTGGACGATCAGCGGATCGAAGCTCGGCCGGTCCTTCGCGGCGAAGACGCGCGCGACGGCCGACGCATCGTAGGCGTTCGCCGCGAGACCGTACACCGTCTCGGTCGGCATCCCGACCAGCTCCCCGCGGCGCAGCGCGTCGGCGGCGCGCCGGAGGTTGTCGGGCGACGGAGCCAGGATGGTGGCCAAGGATCCTCCCTGCCGACGGGGATAATACCCGTCATGCGCCGGCGAGCCCTGGACCCTCCGCGCCGAGCGGCGCTCGACGACGTCTCCCACGTTCACCTCGAGCCGCCGCACGCGGCCTCGAGAGAGCCGCGCCGCCATTTCGACCCGAAGTACGGCTGGTTCCGCCGATGGGAGCGCGCGACGAGCCTCTATCTCAGCCGCCACGTCTGGCCGCGCATCCCCGGCGCGTCGCTCCTTTACGGCGCGATCCTGCACCGGTCGCTGACCGTCGGCGAGACGGACATCGCCGTCGCGGGTCTCCCCGGCGCGTTCGACGGGACGACGCTCCTGTTCGTCTCGGACGTCCACGCCGGGCCGTTCCTCTCGGCGCGCGCGCTCGCCGCGGCGTTCGGGCGCCTGGCATCGTTGGCTCCGGACGTCGTGATCCACGGCGGGGACATCGCGACGTCCAACGTCGCGGAGGTGCTGCCGCACGCGGACGCGGTGCGATCGTTGACCGGATCGCTGGGGACGTTCGCGGTCTACGGCAACCACGATCACTACACGCGCGCCCTTCCGGGCATCGCGGCGTTCTACGCCTCGTGCGGCGTGCGCCTCCTATGGAACGAGGCGGCGTCGCTCGAGCGCGGGGGGGAGCGCATCGCGCTCGCGGGGATCGACGACTGGAACTTCGGGCGGCCGGATCTCCCGCGCGCGATCGACGAGGCGCATCGTGCCGCGCCGGGCGCGCCGGTCGTCCTGGCCTCGCACAATCCCGATGCCTTCTTCGAGGCGGCCTCGACAGGGGTGGCCCTCGTGCTCGCCGGACACACGCACGGCGGGCAGGTCCGGATCCCCGGCCGCCCGGTCCTCGTGCGGATGAGCCGCTACCGGCTCGACGAGGGGCACTACCGCCATGGGGACTGTCAGATCGTGGTGAGCCGCGGATTCGGCGCTTCGGGGATCCCCCTGCGCGTCGCCTGCCCGCCGGAGGCGCTCCTCGTCACGCTCCGGTGCGCGTGACGAAGAGCGCGTCGCGAGGATCGCCTAGGAATCCTTCGAGTTGATGTCGAACGTGATCATGAAGCCGTTGGTCCCCTTGAATTCGAACGGCTTCTCGCCGCGGCGGTAGGCCTCGACGTCGTTGGGCATCAGCACGAAGCCGTCGTTGCGCGACGTTCCCCAGTACTTGAGGTTCTTGATGACGACCGGATCGGCCGTGTTGCCGGGGAACCGGTTCAGGACGACCTCCGCGCCCTTCCCGCCGTCGAGCTTCGCTTCGGCGTGGTCCTTGCTCGCGGACCAGGTCATCGGGGCGTCGGCGCCGATGGTGAAGGAGTTCCACTTCACCGGGTACACCTTCCCCATGATCGCCGCGACGGCATCGCGCTGCGCCTTCGTCGCCGACGGCTCGAAGGTCAGCACGGCCCAGTCCATCGCCCCCTTGGAGAAGTCGCCGCCGAGGTCGCCTGCGACCCAGAACTTCATGCCGTCGAGGGAGACGGCGCCGTAGCTCCCCTTGTTGACGCGGAACGCGTTGTTGAACCGGCAGAAGTGCTCCCCGCCGCCGTGGCCGGCATGGGCGCCGTGCGCGGCCGGCTTCGAGTTGAAGTAGCACTGGCAGAACATCGGGCAGCTGCAGGCCTCGATGATCGTGGCGTTCATCGTCCAGTCGGGCGCCGCCTTCGGCTCCCCTTGCGCCGCGGCGAGCACCAGCGCGACCGCTCCGAGCGCGAGCGCGGCGGCGAGAATCGGCTTCTTCATGACGTTTCCTCCTCGTCCGCCCTGGATCCTGCGACGCGCAGACCCGCGGACCGGGTAGGAATAACGCAGGTCGGGGGCGTTTGAAAAGCCGCATGTGCATGCGGGTAGGCCGGCTAGCGGAGGATCCCCTGGCGCAGCGCCGCGAGCACCGCCTCGGACTTCGAGTGGACGTGGAGCTTCTCGTAGATGTTCCGGACGTGGAAGCGCACCGTGTCCAGGGAGAGATCCAGCGCCGCGGCGGCGGTCTTGTAGACGTGGCCGTCGGCCAGGAGCCGCAGCACGTCGATCTCGCGCGGGGAGAGCCGGTGCGGGGAGGCGGGGGGCGGCGGGGCGATCCGCTGGAACGTCTCCACGACCTTCCGCGCGATCTCGGGACTCATGGGGGCGCCGCCGGACAGCACCTCGCGGATCGCCTCGATCAGACGGTTCGGGGGGGTGTCCTTCAGGAGATAGCCGCAGGCCCCCGCGCAGATGGCCTCGAACACGTGATCGTTGTCGGCGTACACCGTCAGCATCAGCACCTGGAGGGACGGCACTCTCGTCTTGAGACGCCGGACGCCGTCGGTGCCCGACATCCCCGGGAGGCCGATGTCCGCCAGGAGGATGTCGGGAGGGTCGGCGACCAGCGGCTCGATCGCCTCCTCCATCGAGCCGAACGCACGAACCCCCGCGAACCCTTCGGTCCCGCCGATCAGCGAGACGAGGCCGTCCCGCAGCACGCGCTGGTCCTCGACGATCGCGACGTGGACGTCCCGCATCCCGACCTCCGCCGTCACACTAGGGTGAAGCCGCCGCCGCGACAACCGCATCGTTGGGTGGGTCGTCTCAGGGGGACGTGAGGCGCACCTCGCATCCGCGTCCCGGGGCGGAGGTGATCGCCGCCGAGCCGCCGAGCGCCTCCGCGCGGCGCCGGAGGTTCACGAGGCCGCGCCCGTCGGAGCGCGCTCCCGGATCGAACCCGCATCCGTCGTCGACGATGCGAAGCGTGATCCGCGATCCCGAGAGCTCGAGCCCGACCGCGACCCGTCCGGCCCGCGCGTGGCGGGCGACGTTGGTCAGCGCCTCCTTCGCCGCGAGGTAGAGCTGACGCTTGCGGTCGGGGGCCAGCTCGACGGCGGCCAGCGCCTCCTCGGACGGCGTCTCGAACGTGACCCGCGCCCCATCCGACTCGAACAGGTTGCGCGCGACCTGCTTCAAGCGCATCACGAGATCGCTCAAGCGGTCGCGCCTCGGGTCCACCGACCACACGATGTCGCTCATCGACTCGCGCAGGTCGCGCGAGAGGCGGCCGACCTCGTCGAGGAGATGCGCGTCGCCCCGCCCGGTGCGCCGCTTGGCGACTTCGGAGAGGACCGCGATCTGCGCCAGTCCCGAGCCCATCTCGTCGTGAAGGTCGGTCGCGATCTGCCGGCGGATACGCTCCAGCGCGACGATGCGGCGGATGCGGAGCTCGTAGGCGCCGAACACCGCCGCCGCGGCGAGGATCGCCATCAGCGCCAGGAACCAGCCGCGGCGCCAGAGCGGCGGCAGGATCCGGAACGACACGGAGGCATCCTCGACCGGTGCTGCGCCGTCCGGGACCGCGGCTCGCACGCGGAACACGTAGCGGCCGGGGCCGAGATTGGCGTAGTTGACGCCGCGCGCGGCGGACGGAGCGCTCCAATCGCGATCCGCACCTTCCAACCGCCAGGCGTACCGCAGGTCCCGCTCTCCCTCGAAGGCGATCGCGACCCACTCGAACGAGATCGTGTTGCGCGGCCAGGGGAGGGTGAGCGCGCCGAGCCCGCGCACACCGGACTCGGGGAGCGGCACGTCCTCTCCCGCGACCGCGACCCGGCTCAGGTAGACGGGAGGCGCTCGGGTCGGACCGAGCTCGCGCTTCGGATCGAGGATCGTGATCCCGCCGCTGGTCGCGACCCACATCACGCCGTGAGCGTCCTTGAGGATGCCGTTGACGATCGAGCCCGCGAGCCCGTCCGCAGGACCCATGTGCAGGATCCGACCCGAAGCCGGCTCGAGCCGGTCCAGCCCGCGGGCGGTTCCGACGTAGATCCTCCCCGCGTCGTCCGCCGCGATGGTCCACGCCACGTCGCTGATCAGCCCCTCGCGGGTGCTGAAGCTCCGGAACCGCGGGGCCGCCGACCCCGGGTCCTCCGTCATCGAGATCCCGCCGTTCCGATGGGCGAGCCACATCCGGCCGTCCCGGTCCTCGAACAGCCACCGCGCCTCGACGTCGGGAAGCCCGGGGCTGCCGGCGAGCGTCGCGATCTCGTGCCCCGCGAGCCGTCCCAAGGAGCCGAAGCTCGAGATCCACAGGCGGCCCGATCGGTCGCGCAGCATCCGCCGCGCGAGCCACTGGTCCCCCGCCGTCGGCAGCGAGACCCGCTCGACCCGGAGCGGCCGCTCCCTCGAGGGCCAGAGATGGACGAGCCAGTGGGTCCCTTGTCCCACCCAGAGCGTGCCGTCGCGGTCCCGGTAGATCCCCATGACGAGCCCCGGCTCCGGAAGCCCGTCCTCCGCCCCGAGCAACGTGCCATGGACGAGCTGGAGTCCCGGTCCGTCGAACCGGTACAACCCCGAAGCCGCGCCGAGCCACCAGTCGCCGCTCCGGTCCTGCACCATGTTGAATCCGAGATCCCGCAGCTCGAGCCGTTCCGATCCGGGGATGGGGACGGCCCGTCCGTGCGTGATCTCCACGATCCCGCCCCGGTCGGTCCCCGCGTAGATCCGTCCGTCCGCCGACTCCACGACCGAGAGGACGTTGCGGTCCGGCAGGCCGTCGGCCGTCGTGATGTTCACCACGCCGCGGCGAGGGAGCTTGGCGACGCCGGCGTTGTGCGTGCCGAGCCAGAGATTGCCGTCGGCATCGACCCGGAGGGCGCGGATCTTGTCGTCGGGAAGTCCCTGCTCGGTGGTGAACGAGGTCGCGCGCCCGTCCTGCCAGCGCACCAGCCCGTCGTACGTCCCGATCCACAGCGCCCCGTCCGGATCGTCCGTCACGATACGGATGTAGCTCCCCGCCTGGAGCGAGACGGGTATCCGCTCCCACGCATCCCGCTCCCGTCCCTCCCCCTTGGGCACGAGCCGCCACAACAGGTCACCGACCGAGACCCACAATCCGCCGCGCCGCGCCGGGACGACGTTCCACATCTCCCCCTCGACGCCGGGGGGGAGCGGATGCGTCACGATTCCCGCGTCGCCGATCTCCACCACGGCGCGGCCGTCCCCGATCCACGCGCGCGACTTCTCGTCGAGCGCGAGGAGCTGCGGCCAGTCGACGGAGACTCCCGGGAGCACCACCTCGAATCGGGGCGGCCCGGCGCCGCGGAGGTCCGCCCGGAAGACCCCCTTGCTCGTGCCGCACCAGAGGCGGTCCCGCGCATCGACGGCGAGCGCTCCGACGCGGCCCGACGCGGGATCGGGATCGACGGCGTACATCTCGAACTTGACCGACGCATCGGCTCCGCGCTCCTTGGGATCGTCGAGGAGGCGAAAGACGCCGCGGCTGAAGCTTCCGAACCAGAGACGGCCTTCGCGATCCTCCGCGGCGCAGGTGATCAGGTTCTCGGGGAGGCCGTCGCGCCTCCCGTAGGTCGTGAAGCGGTAGCCGTCGTAGCGGCTGACCCCTTCCCAGGTCGTGAACCAGAGATCGCCGCGGCGCGCCTGGAGGATCGACGTCACCCGGCTGTGCGCGAGGCCGTCCGCGACGTCGAGGCGGGTGAGGGGGAGCGTCTCCGCGCGCGCCGCTCCCGCCCATGCGAGCCCGCCCGAGAGCGACAGCGCGAGCCACCCGCGGGCGGGCCTCATGAGCGGCGATGGTACCGTAGCGGACGCATGGGCGCGGCTGGCCTGACGCTCGCGATCGCGGCCGGGGCGCTCTCCGCAGCCTGGTGCGCGTTCCTCCTCCACGGCTTACGGACCGCGCTGCGATTCCGCCGGTTCGCCGATCTCTCGGCCCCGCTCCCCGCGAGCTGGCCCCGGCTCTCCGTGATCGTCGCGGCCTGCGACGAGGAGGAGACGATCGGTCCCGCGCTCGAGACGCTCCTGGCGCAGGACTACCCGGAGCTCGAGATCGTGGTGGTGGACGACCGGTCGCGGGACGCGACCGGCCGGATCGCCGACGCCGCCGCCCGCCGCGATCCGCGGCTGGCGGCGGTCCACGTGAGCGCGCTGCCCGACGGATGGCTGGGGAAGGTCCACGCGCTCGATCGAGGGGTGGCGGCGGCGCGCGGCGATTGGCTCCTGTTCACCGACGCCGACGTCCACTTCTCCTCCGACGTGCTCCGCCGCGCGGTCGCTTACGCCGAAGCCGAGCGGCTCGACCACCTCACCGTCGCGCCGGAGCTGATCGCGCCCGGGTTCGTGGAGGAGATGGTCAACGCCGCGTTCATCACGGCGTTCCTCGCGGGGACGCGGGCGATCGACGTCGGCCGCTCCGGATCGAAGGCGTTCGTCGGCGTCGGCGCGTTCAACCTCGTTCGCCGCAGCACGTTCGCGAGGACGCCAGGGTTCCGCTGGCTTGCGATGGAGGTCCTCGACGACGTCGGCCTCGGTCTGATGATGAAGAACGCCGGAGGGCGCGCCGCCTTCGCGATCGGGCTGGGGGACGTGACGATCACCTGGTACCGCTCGCTCCGCGCGATGGCGCGCGGGCTCGAGAAGAACATGTTCGGCGCGTTCTGCCACTACAGGGTCCGGCGCCTTCTCGCGATCCTCGCCGGCGCCGCGGTCGTCTTGCCGGCTCCCCTGGTCGCGCTCGGGATCGAGCCCCGGCCGTGGCTCCCCCTCCTCGGGGGCGCCGCGCTCGCGCTGGTCGCGGCGAACGCGCTCGTCCTCTCGATCCGGGCCCGGAGGCCCTGGCTGCCGCTCGCGCTCGCGCCGTTGGGCGCGGCGGTCTTCGTCGGGCTCGTCACCCGCTCCGCCTGGCGCTGCCTGCGCGACGGCGGCATCACCTGGCGGGGAACGCTGTATCCGCTCGACGCGCTGCGCGACGGGCAGCGCGTCAAGCTCTGAAAGCGTCGTCCTGCTCGATCCGGGAGGCGACCCAACGCGAAGAGCCGCCGGAGAGCTTGCTGCCGCAGTACGCGCAGACCGCCGCCGCCGCCGCGCCGCCGGCCGGGAGCGGCGCCCCGCACGAGGGGCACGACGTCGGCTCGGGGACGGCCCCGGGGATCGCGCGGAGGAAGGTCCAGTACTCGGAGAAGGCGCGAGGCTCGGTCTTGCTCCCGGCGATCACGCGTCCCTCCCTGTCCTCGGTCCAGTCGAGGGCACGGGCGAAGATCCGGACCGTGATCGCCTCGTAGCAGGCGTCGACGCCGAGCTTGACCGGGACGATCCGTCCGACCTCCACGCGCTCCACGTGATTGACCCACCCCGCTTCGGCGTAGCGCTTCATCCAGAATCGATGCGCCTGATGAAGGGCGTCGGTCTCCCGCCCCCGCGCGCGCTCCCAATCCCCTGTGGACCAGGCGGCCTGGAGCGCGACGAACGTCTCGCGCACCTCCGCCTCGAACGCCCCCCAGGAGTGATCGGGATGGCGTCCCTCGAACGCCCGCCTCTCGGAGGAGAGCCGCGGGTCCAGCATCGTCGGCGCGTCGGTCCCGCGCTCGACGCCGCCGTCGGTCGTCTCGAGCTCGGGCGGATCGAGCGGACGCCGGGCGGCCTGCGCGATCGCGGCGACCTCCCACTGCGAGAGCCCGCCGCGGCGGGGCGTGCCGCAGCTCGCGCACGTGCCGTCCGGCGCCGGCTCCTCCGTCGAGCCGCACCCGGCGCAGCCGAGGGCGCGCATCCTCTCGGGGGCGGGGGAGCGCGCCCCGGCCTTCCTGCGGAAGGTCCAGCGCTCCTCGCACAGGACCTGCGCACGGACGCCGGCTCGCACCTCCGTCACGTTCGCCTCGAAATCGACATCGACGTGGACGAAGCCCGCCTGCGTGGAGGCGGAGGCGATCCGCGTCGCGCCGAAGATCACCTCGGACACCGACTCCAGCCCGGCCCGGTCGGAGAACAGGCGGTCGATCGCGGCCTCGCTCATCCACGGGGCGAGCGGCTCGCGGCGCCCGGCGCCCCGCATCTCGTGCGCCCGCGCGAAGACGAGCTGCGCGAAGTCGACGAACACCGGCTCGGAGAAGTAAGGGTCGGTCGCGCGGACCGGCGTGAGGTTCGCGGGTCCCGTCGCCGGCGTACGGAGCGGATAGACGACGGGGCGCTCGCCCACGCGGAGCTTGAGCTCTCCCGAGCGCGCCATCCGCGACACCACGATGACGACCACGATCAGGACGGGGATCCCGATGACCGGCTGACGGAACACCAGCCAGATGAGGAGGCGCACGAGTCCGAAGACCAGCCCCGCGTCGCCGTCGCCGCCCCCGCCGCCTCCATGGGAGTAGCCGCCGCCGCCGCCCACGCGCGCGAGCGCCGGCCCCGCCGCGAGGATCGCCGCGAGCGCCGCCGCCGCCGCGCACGCGGCACGGCGCCTCACGACACGAAGCGCGGGGTGTCCGCGCTCTCGTTCGCGTCCCCGGGCCCGCCCGGGAGCCGCGTCCGCAGGAGGGCGCCGATCTCCTCGATTCCCCGCACGACGTCCGCGGCCGATCGCGCGGTCTCCCAGGCGGCGGGGGCGACGATCCCCGTGAGCCCGAGGTCCGGCACCAGCGCCACCCGCTCCTCCAGCCGGGAGACGTAGATCAGAAGGCCCGTGCGGCCTCGCGTGCCGTGCACCGACTCGTCGAGGAAGTGCGACGCGGCCGCCCGCTCGACCTGGCGCTTGCGGCGGGAGGCCGGGGCGAGCGCGCGCAGCAGAGGGGGGGAGCGGTGGGCGATCCACGTCGCCGCGACGAACACGAGCGGCACCTCGATCGCGACCGCGACCGGCGGGAACCAGGAGCGGGCGAACAGCGCGACCAGCAGGGACGCCGCGGCGCACACGGCGCCGACGCCGAGCGCGACGTCGAGGTACGGCCCCGACCGCGCGGCGATCACGACGATCAGCTCGGCGGAGGTGCCGCCCTCGGCCCGGCGCACCGCGCGCTCCACGGACTCGGAGAACGTCCGGTCGATTTGGATCATGGACGGATGAGTGTACATTCGGGATGCATGAAGACGATTCTCCTGATGCGCCACGCGAAGGCCGAGCGAGGGGAGGCCGCCCAGCGCGACTTCGATCGCGAGCTCGCGGCGCGCGGCCGCGACGACGCCGCGACGATGGGGCGCGCCCTCCTGAAGATGACCCTCGTGCCCGACGCGATCGTCAGCTCGCCCGCGGCGCGGGCCAAGCAGACGGCGGAGGCGGCCGCACGCGCGATGAAGTGCGGGGTCGCGATCCGGTGGGACGCGTCGCTCTACGACGCGTCGGGAAGCGCGTGGCTCGAAGCGTTGCGCGCCCTTCCCGCGAAGGCGGAGTCCGCGCTGGTCGTGGCCCACGCACCGGGGATCGGCGAGGCGGCGGCGCTGCTGTGCGACGCGGCCTCGGGGAGCTTCGACGTCCCGACGGCGGGGCTCCTCGCCTTCGAGGCGTCGATCGAGCGCTGGCGCGATCTCGGCGCCGGAGAGGCGTCGCTTCTCTGGTTCCTCCGGCCCAAGGTCGTCGACAAGCTCTGATCGGCGACCCCCTTTCGCGCTACAATTCCGCCGATTCGGAGGGTCCCGTCATGGCCTTGAACGCCTTCAATCTCAAGCGCTGGATCGACGAGAACCGGCATCTCCTCAAGCCCCCCGTCGGCAACAAGCTGGTCTGGCAGGACGCGGAGTTCCAAGTGATGATCGTCGGCGGACCCAACGCGCGGAAGGACTACCACATCGAGGACGGCGAGGAGCTGTTCTTCCAGATCGAAGGCGACATCGTCGTCAAGGTGATCGAGGACGGCAAGCCCCGCGACATCGTGATCCGCGAAGGGGACATCTTCCTGCTGCCGCCCCACGTCCCGCACTCTCCCCAGCGTCCGGCCGGCACCGTGGGCATGGTCGTGGAGCGCATGCGCGAGCCGAAGGAGATCGACCACCTGACCTGGTTCTGCGAGCGCTGCGGCGCGCTCCTGCACGACGCCACGTTCCACTGCAAGGATCTCGGCACCGAGCTCAAGCCGATCATCGAGGCGTTCTTCGCCGACGAGGCGAAGCGGACGTGCAAGAGCTGCGGCGCGGTGATGCAGAAGCCAGAGCCCGTGAAGGCGGTCTAGGCGCGGTGGCGCCGCACCGCGTGCTGAAGATCGATCTTCACACGCACATCCTTCCGGAGCACCTTCCGGATCTCACCGAACGGTACGGGACTCCGGGCTTCATCCAGCTCGACCACCACGCGCCCGGATGCGCGCGGATGATCCTGGACGGGGCGCTCTTCCGCGAGATCCAGGACAACTGCTGGGATCCGAGGCGCCGGCTGGACGACTGCGCGCGGACCGGCGTGGACGTGCAGGTCCTCTCGACGGTTCCCGTCATGTTCAACTACTGGTCGAAGCCGGAGCACGGGCTGGACCTCGCGGCCATCCTGAACGACCACATCGCCTCGGTCGTCGACCGGTCCCCGACGCGGTTCGTCGGGCTGGGGACGCTGCCGATGCAGAAGACCGACCTCGCGATCTACGAGCTCGAGCGGTCGATGCGCGACCTGAAGCTGGCGGGGATCCAGATCGGCACCCACATCAACGGCTGGAGCCTCGACCACCCGGATCTGTTCCCGATCTTCGAGGCCGCGGCGGATCTCGGCGCCTGCGTCTTCGTCCATCCATGGGACATCCTCGGGAAGGAGCGCATGACCAAGTACTGGCTCCCGTGGCTCGTGGGGATGCCGACCGAGACGGCGCTCGCGATCTGCTCGGTGATCTTCGGGGGCGTCCTCGAGCGCCTGCCGCGCCTGCGAATCGCGTTCGCCCACGGCGGCGGCTCGTTTCCGGGGACCGTCGGGAGGATCCAGCACGGGTTCGTGTCGCGCCCCGACCTCTGCGCGGTGGACAACCCGGTGGCGCCGCGCGAGTACCTCGGCCGCTTCTACGTGGATTCCCTCGTCCACGACGCGGACGCGCTCCGGTATCTGACGCGCCTCCTGGGGGCCGAGCGGATCGCGCTGGGCTCGGACTACCCGTTCCCGCTCGGCGAGGCGATGCCCGGCGCGCTGATCGAATCGATCGACGAGTTCGACGCGAGGACGCGCGAGCGCCTGCTCGGGGGCACTGCGCTCGAGTTCCTCGCGCTCGATCGCCAGCGGTTCCTGTCGTGATCCCGATCTATGAGGCTTCGGAGGGGTTTGCTCTCCGGCTGGACGAGCGCGACCCTCTCGCCAAGTTCCGCTCGCGATTCGCGATCCCCGAGCGCGACGGCGCGCCCGTGCTGTACCTCAACGGGAACTCGCTCGGCCTGATGCCGAAGGCCGCGCGCGAGCGCGTGATGCAGGAGCTCGATGACTGGGCGTCGCTGGGGGTCGAGGCCCACTTCGCGGGGGCGACACCCTGGTTCTCGTACCACGAGATCTTCCGGGAGAGCGGCGCGCGGCTGGTCGGCGCGCTCCCCGGCGAGGTCGTGATGATGAACGGCCTCACCGTCAACCTCCATCTGATGATGGCGACGTTCTACCGGCCGTCGGGGAGGCGCCGGAAGATCCTCATCGAGGAAGGGGCGTTTCCCTCCGACACGTACGCCGCGGAGACGCAGCTCCGCCTCCACGGCGTCGACCCGGCGGAGGGGCTCATCCGCGTCGCGCCGCGCGAGGGGGAGTCTCTCCTGCGCACGGCCGACCTGATCGACCGCCTCGAGCGCGAGGGGGACGACATCGCGCTCGTCCTCCTGCCCGGCGTGCAGTACTACACCGGCCAGCTGCTGGACATCGCGTCGATCACGGCCTGCGCGCGCCGGAGGGGCTGCGTCGCCGGATGGGACCTGGCCCACGCCGCGGGCAACGTGCCGCTTAAGCTCCACGACTGGGACGTCGACTTCGCCGCGTGGTGCTCCTACAAGTACCTCAACGCGGGCCCCGGGGCGGTTGCGGGCTGCTTCGTCCACGAGCGGCACGCGCGCGACGCGACGCTCCCCCGCCTGGGCGGGTGGTGGGGGAACGACCCGGCGACCCGGTTCCGGATGCACGAGGAGCGGGAGTTCCGGCCGCGCGCCGGCGCCGACGGCTGGCAGCTCTCGAACCCGCCGATCCTCTCGATGGCCCCCCTCAAGGCGTCGCTGGACATCTTCGACGAAGCCGGGATGGAGCCCCTTCGCCGCAAGTCGGTCGTGCTGACCGGCTATCTGGAATGGCTGCTGAAAGAGCGCGCGGGAGCGTCGCTCGAGGTGATCACGCCGATGGTGGCCGACGAGCGCGGGTGCCAGCTCTCGCTGCGATTCGTCGATCGGCCCCGGGAGACGCTACGGGCGCTCCAGACGGCGGGGCTGGTCGCCGACTACCGCCCGCCCGACGTGGTGCGCCTCGCGCCGGTCCCCCTGTACAACACGTTTCACGAGGTCTGGCGCGTCGCCGCGCTGATCTCCCCGAACGCCGCGTCGTAGAGCGCCGCGGCCATCCGCTCGAAGCCGACCGTGGGTGTCCAGCCGGTCCGCGCCCGGAGGCGCGAGGCGTCGCCGACCAGCGGCGGGCGCCGGCGGGCGACGAGCCCGGGGTCCTCGACGACGTACCGCTTCCAATCGAGCCCGGCGTGGGCGAAGACCGCCTGGACGAAATCCGCCACGGTGTGCGCCTCGCCCGTGGCGACGACGAAGTCGTCCGCCTCGTCGAGACGGACGATCCGCACCATCGCGTCCACCGTGTCCTCGGCCCACCCCCAGTCGTTGACCGCGGAGAGGTTCCCGAGCACGAGCTGCGAGCGACGGCCCTGCTTGATCTCCACCGCGCCCCGCACGATCCGCTGCGAGACGAAATCCGCGGAGCGCAGCGGCGATTCGTGTGTGTACAGGATCCCGACGGAGGCGTGGACGCCGGCCGTCGCGCGGTAGAAGCGGCAGCAGGCGACCCCGGTCGCCTTGGTGATCCCGTAGATGCACACCGGCGCGAACGGCGTCGCCTCGCTCTGGGGCGCCGCCGCCGGCTCCCCGAAGATCAGGCTCGACGCCGCGTAGAAGACCCGCGTCGGCGAGCGGCGAAGCCGGATCGCCTCGAGCAGGTTCAGCAGCCCCTCGACGTGCACCCGGTGGCTCTCGGCGTAGAGCGTCCGGCCGCCGAGGCTCGCCCGGTCCTCGGCCGAGTGATGGATCGCCGCCAGGTAGTAGACCTCGTCCGGCCGGAGCGCGTCGAGGATCCGCGACGCGGCGTCGGGATCCCCGGCGTCCCAGCGCGGGTCGTCCCGATCGACTCCCTCCGCCTCGCACCCGTCCGCGCGGAGCCGCGCGAGGAGGAGCGTGCCGTCCTGTCCGCGGCCCCCGACGACGAGCGCTCGCGTCATCCGGAGACGACCTCCAGGGTCGGGAGCGGGAAGATCAGCTTCCCGCCGCGCTGGAGGAACGCCCGCTCGCGCTCGACGATGTGATTCCTGAAGTGCCAGGGGAGCACGAGGTAGAAGTCCGGGGTCATCTCCCGAGCGCGGTCCTCCGACACGATCGGGATCCCGGTCCCCGGCGTGAAGCACCCGAACTTGTCGGCGTTGACCTCGGCGATCGCGGGGAGGCGCCGGGCGTCGATCCCGCAGTATTGGAGGATCGTGTTCCCCTTGGTCGAGGCTCCGTACCCGAGGACCGTTCGCCCCTCGCCCCGGATCGACTCGAGCATGCCGACGAGGGCCGCCCGGTGCTTCTCGACCCGGTCGCGGAACGCGGCGAACGCCGCGGGATCGTCGAGCCCCCGGGCGGCCTCCTCGGCGAGGAGGCCCTTCAGGCGCTTCGACGGTCCCCGGTGCGACGACCCGGCCTTGGCGGCGCTGATCGCGATGCTCCCGCCGTTGATGTCGTTGAGGGCCGCGTCGATCAGCCTCATCCCCGCGCGCTCCGCCATCCACTGGATCTGCCGGAGGGCGTAGTACTCCAGGTGCTCGTGGCAGACCGTGTCGTAGGAGCTCTGGTCGAGCATCAGCGGGAGGTAGCTCTGCTCGAAGTGCCAGATCCCCTCGTCGTGGAGGACCTCCGCGATCTGCTGGACGAAGTCCTGCGGGCGCGGGAGGTCGTAGAACATCGCGATCGAGGTGACGAGCTTCGCCTTCGCATCGCCCATGCGGGCGCGGAAGCGCTCGGCCGAGAAGAAGGCCGGGATCACGTGGATGTCGGGCTGGTAGTAGGCGCGGAACTTCGCGGCGGTCGGGTCGATCCCCACGCGGGTGAGCCCCGGGACGGCATACTGCGCCAGCAGCGTGCCGTCGTTGCTCCCGATGTCGAGGATGGTGTCGCCGCTCGCGAGACCCGAAAGCTCGGTCAGCTCCCGCGCCTTCGCGGCGAGATGCGCGACCATCGATCGATTCAGCGAGGAGCGGTAGCCGTAGTTCTGCCCGTACATCTCCTCAAGGTCGTAGGTCTGCCGCAGCTGCACGAGCCCGCAGGCGTCCGCCCCGTTGCCGCCGCGGCACTGGACCAGCTCCAGCGGCCCTTCGGCCACGTGCGTCTCCGGGCTCCGTGGAAAGACGCCGGAGAGCGCCATCGTCCCGAGATCGAGCACCGTCTCGAGCTCGCGGCCGCCGCAGATGCGGCACGCGTCGATCTCGGAGTAAGGCTTCGCGGTCTTCGGCCGCGCGCCGGTCGAGCTCGTCACGCGGTGTCCCCGCGTCGTCTTCATCAGGTCGAGGTCGGCCTCGACCATCAGCGCGACCAGCTCCTGGAAGGTCGTCCTCGCGGTCCAGCCGAGCTTCTCCTTCGCCTTCGACGCGTCCCCGATCAGCACGTCCACCTCGGTCGGGCGGAAGTAGAGGGGATCGACGGTCACGAAGTCGCGGTAGTCGAGCCCGAGGTGCCGGAACGCGAGGTCGCAGAACTCGCGGACCGAGTGCGTCTCCCCGGTCGCGACGACGTAGTCGTCCGGCTCCGGCTGCTGGAGCATGAGCCACATCGCCTCGACGTAGTCGCGGGCGTACCCCCAGTCCCGCTTCGCCTCGAGGTTGCCGAGCGCCAGGCTCCGCTTGAGCCCGAGCTTGATCGCGGCGGCTCCGAGCGTGATCTTCCGGGTCACGAAGCTCTCGCCGCGCCGAGGCGACTCGTGATTGAAGAGGATGCCGTTGCAGACGAACGTGCCGTACGCCTCGCGGTAGTTGACCGCGATCCAGTGCGCGTAGACCTTCGCCGCCCCGTACGGCGAGCGCGGGTAGAACGGGGTCGTCTCGCGCTGCGGGATCTCCCGGACCATCCCGAACATCTCGGACGAGCCGGCCTGGTAGAAGCGGGGCGTCAGTCCGCTCTCGCGGATCCCCTCGAGCAGGCGGAGCGTGCCCATGCCGACCGTCTCGCCGGTGTACTCCGGGATCTCGAAGCTGACCTTCACGTGGCTCTGCGCACCGAGGTTGTAGATCTCGTCGGGGCGGATCTCGCGGAGGAGGCGGTTCACGGAGGACGCATCGGTCAGGTCGCCGTAGTGGAGGAAGTGGGCGCCGCCGGTCCCCGCCGAGGACTCGCTTCCGTAGAAGAGATGGTCGATCCGCCCGCGGTTGAACAGGCTGGACCGGCGGACCATGCCGTGGACCTCGTAGCCGCGCTCGATCAGCAGCTCGGCGAGGTACGAGCCGTCCTGCCCGGTGATCCCGGTGATGAGAGCCCTCTTGTTCGCCAAGACGTCCTCCCGTGGCCCGGCAGATTAGATGACATGCGGCAGATGACGGCAAGGTCCGCCGATTGACGCCCTGTGGCGGGGTCCCTATCATCCCGCCTCCCCTCGTGGGACCCCTGCATGAGCCGACCCTTGAAAGTGCTTCTCGTCGCGGCGGATGTCAACGCGATCGGCGGGATCCAGCAGTACAACCGCAACGTGCGGGACGGGCTCGTCGAGTCCGGCGCCACGTTGAGGCTGGTGGAGCTCACCCGGCCCGGGCTGCTCGCGAAGGCCGGGTTCGCGCTGCGGATCGCCTGGCGCGTCGCGACGTTCCGTCCGGACCTCGTCTGGTGCGGCCACCTCAACTTCTCGCCGGTGATCTACCTGCTCAAACGGATCTCCGGCGTCCGCTACGTGCTCCCGCTATACGGGATCGACGCGATCGCGATCCGGCGCTTCCTCACCGGATCCGCCGTGCGCGCCGCGGACCTCCTCACGCCGATCTCCCACTACACCGCGGCGCACCTGCTGCGGCAGTATCCCGACGCGGGGGGCCGCGTCTTCCTCATTCCGAACTCCGTCGACGGCGGCCGCTTCCGGATCCAGCCGAAGCCGCCGTACCTGCTCGAGCGGCACGGGCTCGACGGCCGCAAGGTCGTCCTCACCGTCGCCCGGTTCAACGTCGCGGAGCACAAGGGGTACGAGCGGGTCATCGACGCGCTGCCGCTCGTTCTGCGGGAGTCCCCGGGAGCGCGCTACGTGATCGTCGGGGGAGGCGAGGATCCGCGAATCCGGGAGGCGCTCGACCGGCACGGCCTGCGAGACGAGGTCGTGTTCGCCGGAGCCGTCCCTCGAGAGGAGCTTCCCGACTACTACAACCTCTGCGACGTCTATGCGATGCCCTCCAAGTTCGAGGGGTTCGCCATCGTGTTCCTCGAGGCGCTCGCGTGCGGGCGCCCGGTCGTGGCGAGCGACGGCTTCGGCTGCCGCGAGGCGCTGTTCGACGGAGAGCTCGGGCTGACGGTCGATCCGGACAGCAGGACCCAGATCGCGGCGGCGATCGCCCGGCTCCTCACGAGCCCCCCGGCGCACCTGGCCGACCGCGAGGGGCTCCGCCGGCGGATGCTCCAGGACTACGACCTCGCCGCGTTCAAGCGCCGCGTGGGGGAGGCCGCGCGACGGGCGACGTCGAGGGTTGATCCCCGATGACGACCACCCCGAAGTCGATCACGATCGTGGGGGCCGGGCTCGGCGGCGCGCTCATGGCCGTGTTCCTCGGCAAGGCGGGGCATCGCGTGACGGTCTTCGAGCGCCGCCCGGACCCGAGGAAGGCGGCCGGCGGTCGCAGCCGCTCGATCAACCTCGCGATCTCCACGCGCGGGCTGGCGGCGCTCGAGCGGGTCGGGCTCGACCGGGCGCTCTTGTCGGTGGCGGTGCCGATGCGGGGGCGCATGCTGCACCGGGCGGACGGCGGCCTCGCCTTCCAGCCGTACGGGCACGAAGCGCATCACGTGATCAACTCGGTCTCGCGAGCGGGGCTCAACCGGCTCCTCGTCGAGGCGGCGGAGTCCATGCCGAACGTCTCGGTCCAATTCGGCCGGCGCTGCGTCGACGTCGATCTCGAGCGCGCGGCCTGCACGCTCGTCGACGCCGAGTCCGAGACGAGCTCCGCCGTGCCCGCCGACCTGGTCATCGGCGCCGACGGGGCCTACTCCGAGGTCCGTCTCGCGATGCAGAAGACGGATCGCTTCGAGTACGCGCAGTCGTACCTCGAGCACGGCTACAAGGAGCTGACGATCCCGCCGGCGGCGGACGGCGGCTTCCGGATGGAGCCGAACGCCCTCCACATCTGGCCTCGCGGGGGCTTCATGATGATCGCGCTCCCCAACGTGGACGGATCGTTCACGGCGACCTGCTTCTGGCCGTTCGCGGGGAGCGGCTCGTTCGCGGCGCTCCGGACCCCCGCCGAGGTCCGTGCCTACTTCGAGCGGGTGTTCCCGGACGCGGTCGCGCTGATCCCCGACCTGGAAGAGGACTTCCTGGCGAATCCGGTGGGCTCGCTCGTCACCGTGCGCTGCTCCCCGTGGCACGTGGCCGGCCGCGTCGTCCTGCTCGGCGATGCGGCCCACGCCATCGTCCCGTTCTACGGGCAAGGGGCCAACGCCGCCTTCGAGGACTGCATCGTCCTCGACGAGTGCCTGCGCGAGCGGCGGTCGGACCTCGGCGGAGCGCTCGCGCTCTACGAGGGGCGCCGCAAGGCGCACGCCGACGCGCTGGCGGACCTCGCCATCGGCAACTTCCTCGAGATGCGCGACAAGACCGCCTCCCGGACCTTCCTGCTCGGGAAGAAGGTCGAGAAGGCGCTCGCGCGGCTCTTCCCCGGACGGTTCGTGCCGCTGTACTACATGATCACGTTCAGCAGGACCCCGTACGCCGACGCCGTGCGCCGGGCCGCCGGCCAGTGGCGGACGGTGTTCGCGATCGCGGGCACGGTGCTCGCAACCGTGGTCCTGGCCCTCGCCGGCTACCTGGCGATGAGGTGACGCGATGCCCGACCTGACCTACGCCTCGTACCTCCACCTCGACCGGATGCTCGAGCTCCAGGAGCCGCGCTCGGTGCCGCCCGAGCACGACGAGATGCTCTTCATCGTCATCCATCAGGTCTTCGAGCTCTGGTTCAAGGAGGTCCTCCACGAGATCGAGAAGATCAAGGCCGACTTCACGGGAAACGATCTCTTCGGGGCGATCCACACCTTCAAGCGGGTCCGCACGATCTTCAAGACCCTCGTCGGCCAGCTCGACATCCTGGAGACGATGACCCCGATGTCGTTCTCCGCGTTCCGGGACCGGCTCGACACCGCCTCGGGCTTCCAGTCGTACCAGTTCCGGGAGCTGGAGTTCGTGCTCGGGTACAAGCGCCCCGAGATGCTGGCGCACGCGGCCGGACCCACGGCCGCGGCGGCGATGTCGCGGCGCCTTCGGGAGCGCTCGCTCGTCGACCACTTCTACGATTTCCTCGAGCATCAAGGCGTGACGATCCCGGCGGAGCTTCGCGCCAAACCCGTGGAGGACGCGGCGCTCCCGCATCCGGAGATCCAGGCGGCCTTGCTCGCGCTCTACAAGACGCGTCCGGAGCTGGGGATCCTCTTCGAGTCGATGACCGATCTCGACGAAGGCTTCCAGGAGTGGAAGTACCGCCACGTGAAGCTCGTCGAGCGCACGATCGGCAACAAGCGGGGGACCGGCGGCTCGCTCGGCGTCGAGTTCCTCAAGCGCGGCTTGTTCAAGCCAGTTTTCCCCGATCTATGGGCTATCCGGCACGAGCTTTGAAACGGCGCCAAAAGACCGCTATGATTTGGGTGTGAGAAGCTCTCAAGAGAGGTGCTCGTGCTGACATCCTTCGTCATAGCGCTCGTCGTCTCCCTCGTCGTGCTCCAGATCATGGTCTTCAGCACGACGATCTACCTGCATCGGGCGATCACCCACCGGGCGCTGACGCTCAATCCCGTCGCGGCCTGGTTGTTCCGTTTCTTCATCTGGCTCACGACCGGGATCATCCCGCGCGAGTGGGTCGCCGTGCACAGGAAGCACCACGCGCACACCGACGAGGACGGGGACCCGCACAGCCCCAAGCTGATGGGCTTCTGGAAGGTCCAGCTCGGGAACGTCTTCTGCTATGTCAAGGAAGCGCGCGACCCGCACGTCGTGGCGGCGTTCGCGAAGGACATCAAGCAGGACTTCTGGGACCGGATCGCGTTCAACTACGGCGGGGCGGGGATGCTCGTCGGCACCGCGCTCCTCTGCATCTTCCTCGGCTGGTGGGGACTGTTCGCCGCCGGATTCGCCGGGTTCATGTACGTGTTCGTGCTCTCGTCCTCGATCAACGGGCTCTGCCACTACTTCGGCTACAAGAACTTCGACAACACCGCTGGCAACTTCCGGTCGGTCGCCCTCCTGACCGGCGGCGAGGGGCTGCACAACAACCATCACGGCAGCCCGCGCGCGGCGAAGTTCAGCGTCCGCAAGTCCGAGATCGACCCGGCTTGGCCCATCATCCGCACGATGGAGCTCCTCGGGCTCGCGAAGGTCGCGAAGGCGACCGCCTGACCCTCTACGACATCACGCCCGCCGTCACCGCCAAGCTCGCCGTCTGGCCGGGGGACACCCCGCCGACGCGCGAGGTCCTCTGCGACCTGGCGCGCGGGGACACGATCACGCTCTCCACGCTCCACGCGACCGTCCATCTGGGGGCCCACGCCGACGCCCCGAGCCACTACGGCCGCGACGCGGCGACGATCGAGGCGCGCCCGCTCGCGCTCTACCTGGGACCGTGCCGGGTCGTCAGCGTGCGCGCCGAGCAGGGGAGCCGCATTCCCCCCGAGGCGCTGCCGGGCGATCTCGCCTCCGAGCGGGTGCTGATCCGCACCGGCACGTATCCCGATCCCGAGTCGTTCAACCAGGACTTCGCCGCGCTCGCGCCCGCGACCGTGGACCACCTCCACGCGCGAGGCGCCCGGTTGGTCGGGATCGACACGCCGAGCGTGGACGTCTTCTCCGCGAAGGAGCTGGTGGCGCACGCGCGTTTCCTCGCGCACGACATGGCGATCCTCGAGGGGCTCGTGCTCGACGGGGTTCCGGAGGGCGAGTACGAGCTGATCGCGCTCCCTCTCAAGCTCGCCGGCTTCGACGCGAGCCCGGTGCGCGCCGTGCTGCGGCCCCTCTAGGACTGGTAGAGCGCGCAGA
>Ga0075418_10000085_pt1 | contig 78078 bp, 76 predicted proteins | sample SoiMetdeltSBSDD2_FD_81776 | JGI IMG/M metagenome (GOLD analysis project Ga0075418, IMG submission 81776) | Bulk soil microbial communities from a Populus tree surrounding site in Tennessee, USA - Soil MetaG P. deltoides SBSDD2 | ecosystem: Environmental > Terrestrial > Soil > Tree plantation...
CGCCGCCACCCGCGCCGCCACCCGCGCCGCCCGCTCCCCCCGCGGTGCCGCCGGTGGTGGCGCCGCCCGCCCCACCGCCCGTGACCGCCTTCCCCGATACGGTGATGGCGACGGTACCGCTGACCGCGGCGCCACCCGCGCCAGCGACCGGCGAGCTCACCGACGACGGCCTGCCCCGGCGGATCCGGCGGCACGGCCGCACCGGGAACGACCCATCCACAGTGGAGGGTGAGACCCTGGAAGGCCAGGTCACGCAGCCGCTGCCGGCACGCCCGCCGGAGGAGACGCGGGCGATGATGTCGGCATTCCAGGCCGGGCTCGCGCGCGGCCGGCAGGACGCTGAGACGCAGTCCCGGCAGGACGGAGAGGCGTGATGGCGCAGACGACCAGCCGTACCGGCAAACTCGACTGGCTGCTGGACGACCTGCTGGACCGGGTACCGACCGCCCGGCACGCCGCGGTGCTCTCCGCGGACGGCCTGCTGACCGGCGCCTCGGCCGGGTTGAGCCGGGAGGACGCCGAGCACCTCGCCGCGGTCGCGGCCGGGTTCCAGAGCCTCGCCCGCGGTGCCGGACGGCGGTTCGGCGGCGGTGCGGTCCGCCAGACGATCGTCGAGATGGAGTCCGGCTTCCTCTTCGTCACCGCCGCCGGCCACGGTGCGTGCCTGGCCGTGATCGCCGCGCCGGACTCCGACATCGGGGTGATCGCGTACGAGATGGCCATGCTGGTGATCCGGGTCGGGCAGGCCCTCTCGACGCCGTCGCGGCCGGTCGCCGCGTCGCCCGATGTGGGGTGAGAACCCGCACGACTGGCTGGATGCCGACGCCGGTCCGGTCGTGCGGCCGTACGCGCTGACCGGTGGCCGGGGTCGATCGGTACCCGGGCTCGACCTGGTCGCGTACGTCGTCAGCACCGCCTTCGGCCTCGACCCGATGCTCTACCTCCTGCCCGAACACCGGCAGATCCTCAGCCTGGCCCGGCAACCGGTCTCGGTGGCCGAGCTCGCCGGCCGGCTGAACCTTGCCCTGGGCGTTGTCCGTGTCCTGCTGGGTGACCTGCTGGCCGAGGGACTCATTACGATGCACGAGCCGCAACACGCGACAACGGAACCGGACGACCCGACCCTGGAGGCGGTGATCAATGGACTCCGCGCACTCTAACAACGGCACGGTCCCCCGCGCCTTGAAAGTGCTGGTCGCGGGCGGGTTCGGCGCCGGCAAGACCACGCTCGTCGGCGCGGTCAGCGAGATCCTGCCGCTGCAGACCGAGGAGCGGTTGACCGACGCCGGCACGGACATCGACGACCTCCTCGGCGTCGAGGAGAAGATGACCACCACGGTCGCGCTCGACTTCGGCCGTATCACCATCAACGAGCAGTTGGTCCTCTACCTCTTCGGTACCCCGGGTCAGGAGCGCTTCTGGTACCTCTGGGAGGAACTGGCGCTCGGCGCACTCGGTGCGGTCGTCCTGGCGGACACCCGCCGGCTGGCCGACTGCTTCCCGTCCGTGGACTACTTCGAGCGCCTCGACATGCCCTTCCTCGTCGCGGTGAACTGCTTCGACGGCGAGCGGCAGCACCAGCCGGACGCGGTCCGCCGGGCGCTCGATCTGGATAGCCGGGTGCCGGTCGTGCTGTGCGACGCGCGGAAGCGAACCTCGGCCCGGGACGTCCTGATCCTGCTCATCGAGCACGTGCGCGCGGTGCGTTCCGCCACCCGCAGCACAGGCACCACCCGCACGATTTGAAATATTGCTATTTTTCGATGTCTCTGTCTAGGCTGCCGGGAACGAGGCGCCCACAAGGTGTCGCCGAAGTGCCGCCACTCCACATTGGAGGTTCCCATGGTTGTCTGGCGCAGGATTCTCACCGCCGCGGTGACCGCGCTCGCCGTCACGCTGGGCGGGATCGCGGTCACGTCCCAGGCCGCGTACGCCGGTGACGTGAGCCCGCAGGTCGTCGGCGGGACGCGGGCCGCGCAGGGCGAGTTCCCCTGGATGGTCCGGCTCTCGATGGGCTGCGGTGGCGCGCTGTACACCCGGCAGATCGTGCTGACCGCGGCGCACTGTGTCGGCCGGACCGGGCCCACCACGACCATCACCGCGACCCTCGGCGTGGTCGACCTGCAGTCGCCGTCCCGGATCCTGATCCGGTCGACGTACGTCTACCGGGCACCCGGCTACGACGGCGACGGCCGGGACTGGGCGCTGATCAAGCTGGCCAGCGCGGCCAACCTGCCGACGCTGGCGATCGCGACGACGACGGCGTACAACAGCGGCACGTTCACCGTGGCCGGCTGGGGCGCGACCCGCGAGGGCGGCGCGCAGCAGCGCTACCTGATGAAGGCGCAGGTGCCGTTCGTCAGCGACGCGAGCTGCCGGCAGTCGTACCCGAGCCTGATCCCGGCCGAGGAGATCTGCGCCGGCTTCCCGCAAGGCGGCGTGGACACCTGCCAGGGTGACTCGGGTGGGCCGATGTTCCGCCGGGACGCGAACAACGCGTGGATCCAGGTGGGCATCACGAGCTGGGGTCGCGGTTGTGCACGGCCGGGCTTCCCCGGCGTCTACACCGAGGTGAGCACGTTCGCCTCGGCGATCGCGGCCGGGGCGGCGAGCCTGCCGTAGCCCCTGTTCGGTCGTGCCGGCCGGATCTATCGTGATCCGGGTGAGGGTCGTCGACCTGGATCAACCCGACGAGGTGCTGGACGCGGTCTACGGCGAGGTGCTGACCCCGAGCTTCCCGCCGGCCGAGCTGTGCACGGTGGAGGGCATGCGCGCCGGGATGCCGGCCGGGATCACCACGGTCTCGGCCGTGCTCGACCCGGATGGGCGGCCGGTGGCGGCCGCGGTCGGCGACTGGTCGGAGGCGAGCCGGGTACAGCTGCTGTCGTACCTGGCTGTGCTTCCCGCCTACCGGGGCGCCGGCCACGGCGGCCGGCTGCTCGCGCACGTGCTCTCGCGCTGGCGCACGCTCTACCAGCCGTGCGCGATCGTCGCCGAGATCGAGCACCCGGCCGCGCACGAGGCGAGCGAGGCGTACGGTGACCCGACCGCCCGGGTGCGCTTCTACGCGCGGCACGGGGCGGTGGCGCTTGACCTGCCGTACTTCCAGCCGGCGCTGCGGCCCGAGCTCGGTCGGTGGTACGGGATGCTGCTGATCTCCCTGCACTGCGACCCGGAGCTCGCCGGACCGGTTGCGGGCAGCTACGCCGGGGAGCCGCTCCGGCGGTTCATGGTCGAGTACCTGGAACTCGCCGAGGGTGGCGTCCCGGGCGATGCCGCCGCGATCGCTCTGCTGGCCGCGATGGACCGCGCGGACGGCATCCCGACACTCCCGCTGGACGACCCGGCGCGGCTACCGCTCTCCCGGGCCTGAGCGCACCCAGACCCGGCGTGGGACGCGGATCAGCCGCCGCCGCGGCGGTTGGTCCACTGGCGCGGCCCGCCGCCGAGCTTCTGGTGGCCGGTGATGTGCGCCTTCGTCTTCGACTCGACCGGCTTGCGGCCCTTGGCGTGCGCCCGCCGCTCGGCCCGGTTGAGGGGCACCTCGGCGGCGTCCGGCTCACCGGTCTCGGCGGCCGCGGTGTCAGGGGTACGGCGGTCGGGCATATCAATCTCCTCCGGGTTTGCGATGGGACTCGTGTCCGGCAGGGCCACACAGGGCCGGCGCGGCGGAAACGCACGCGCGGGAATGTCCTCAGAGGATCATGTTTACGAGGTTAGCAGCCCGTCCGGGCGCTCCGCACGTGCTATTCACCCAGGTCTGCCGGTACGCCATCCCCATGACGCCACCCTGACGCGGCCGTTACCGCCCGGTGCCACCCTCGTCGCGGCCGCATGAGGGCGGCCCCGAGCGATGGGGAGACAAGAGGTGACCACCTCGTACCGGCGCAGCCGGCTGCTGGTTCCCGTGCTGGCGCTCGTCGTTGTCGTGCCGCTGACCCCATGGTCACGCCACGGTAGGCACTCGGGCGCGACCGCGGCGCCGGACCAGCGTGAGACCGCCGGCGATGAGGACGGCGAGTGCCGCGCCGCCGGCGACCCACGGCAGCGCGGCGGCCGTGCGTGCGCGACGGACCAGCAGGCCGTCCATGTCCGTCGCGCACAGCGCCGGCGCCTGGGTACCCTCGGGCAGCCCACAGGCGGTGACCGCCACGGTGTCCGTGGCGCCGAACGACGGGCCTACCGTGGCGCGAAGCTCCACTGTGGACTCCCCGTTCGCGGGTACCACCATCGGCCAGGCGACCACGCCGGCCGAGTGCCGGGCGGCCGCGTTCACCAGTACGCCGGTCGCCTGGACGTCGGTGACCCGTACGTCGTCGAGCATCGCGGGTGCGGCCACCCGTACGGTGATCTTTTGTGCGGCGGTGCCGTCGTTGCGTACCGTGATCAGGTAGCGCACCGGCTCGCCGAACGCGACCGAGTCGAGGTCGTTGGTGACTCCCATCGACAGGCCGGCCGACGGGCGGTCGACCGGCGCCTTGTCCGCCGGCGCCGCGGGCGGGGCGGGGGACGGTGCCGCGGGCGAGGCGGGGACCGGGTGCGCGGCGGCGGCCGGCGCGACCCCCAGCGCCAGCGCGGCGCACGCTACCACGACTGCTCGCACGCGGACCTCCCAGACGCGACCCCAGCATAATGGTGCAAACCTCGCAATCATACCGAGCCCCGGGGATGCAATTCCGGGAAAGTGCTGGAGTGATCGATCGCGTCCAGCACTCTCCCGGAACCTGCGCTCAGAAGGGGGACCAGAGAGCCGGTACGTTCGGCGGTTCCCAGCCGGGCAGCGAGGTGTGGCCCTGCCGGCACTCGTAGTTCCGGCCGGCGTAGCTGACGCGCGCGCCCGGCGGGTACGCCGTGTACGGAGCCCAGGCCGGGAACTGTCCCGGCGGCGAGGGCGATGTGGTCGGGGGCGGGGGTGACGCCGTCGGGGGCGGGGGTGACGCCGTCGGCGGCGGGGGTGACGCCGTCGGCGGCGCGGTACCGAAGATCACATCCGAGCAGGTGTAGAACGCCTCGGGACTGTCCGAGCGCTGCCAGATCGTGTAGATCAGGTGCCGTCCGGTCCGTCCGCCCGGCACCTGGGCGGTCATCACGTACGAGCCGTCGACCAGGGGTGGATCGGTCACCCGGAGGAACGGCGTCGCCTCCAGCGCGGCCCAATGCAGCGGCGCCGCCGGGTTGTAGCCGGGCCGGGTCAGGTAGAACTCGAACGACCCTCGGTGCGGTGCGGTCGCCCGGTAGCGGAAGGTGAACGAGCCGCCGGTCGGCATCGTGGTCGCCGGCCAGTCGGCGCGGGCCAGGTCGAAGCCCGCGTACTTGTCCCGCCCGGCACTGCACAGCCGGCCGTCCGGGATCAACTGGCGGTGCCGGCCCGCCGCGTTGGCGATGTTGACCTCGTTCCAGTCGTACACCGGCTGCGTGCCGCCGAGCGCGATGGCGGCCCGGCAGGCCGCCGAGTCCGGCGACTCCGCGCCCTCCTGCCAGCACGTGTACGTCCGGCTCGCCGGAAGCTGCAGGGAACCGTGCGCGCCGGCCGAGCCGACCAGCCCGACCACCCCGACCGCCACGGCCACCGGCAGGCCGAGCAGCATCGCGACGACAATCGCGGTACGCCGTCTGTCCATAGGCACTCCCCTCGGACATCTTCATTTAGGAAGGTTTCCTAAATGAAGAGTGTCCGACAGCGGATGCACGCCTGTCAATGTGCCACTTCGGCGGGGACGCGCGGCGAGCTCGACTCTCGTAGACTCCCTCGCTGTGTCGACCAGCAGCGGGGGGACGCGGCGAGGTGCCAGCCGGATGGTGTCCTGGATCGCCGCGACACCGCTGCGGTGGCACATCCTCGGCGTGTTGGTGGTGGCACTCGCCGTCTCCGGTCTCTTCGGCGGGCTCGACCGCGTGTCGCGACCGGACCTGCCGGCCGTCGCCGAGGACCAGAGGTACGACGGCAAGCCGTGGAACGTCACGGTCAACGGCGTCGGGACCCTGACCGACGCGACCGACTTCCGGCTCGAACCGGAGACCGACGGGGACCGGTGGCTCGTCGCGAGCATCACGGTCGAGGTCACCTCGGAGCGGAGCCGGGCTGACTTCGAGGAGTCGATCCGGCTCCGGCCGCTGGCCGGCCTGCGCGACCCGAAACCGAAGAAGGCCGTCCTCAGGCGGGATGCCCCGGGCCCGGCGTACGACCTGCACCCGGGGATGCCCGAGGAGCTGTACCTGTTCTGGGAGCTGGCCGGCGACGCCACCCCGCCCCGGCAGGTGGAGATCGAGATCGTCGGCATGACCTACCGCAAGGACTCGCTCACGGGTCACCTGGACTGGAAGGACCCCGAGTCGAAGGCCGTTGTCCGGGCCGCCGTCAAGGATCTGGACGCGGCGGCATGAGCCCGGAGGTCCGCAGCCACCGCGCCCCCCGTACGCCGGCCGGGCAGTGCCTGGTCGACGCCGGTACCCGGCTCGGCGTCGGCGCGCTCGTCATCGCCGCTCTCGCCGTCGGCAGCGTGGTCAAGTCGTACACGCCGGACACGGACACCCGGGAGCGACCGTTCACCCGCTCCGGCGCGGTCGGCGACCAGGTCGACGCCCGGGTCTTCGACGCGGTTGTCGTCGGCGTCCGGGGCGCGCCCAAGGTCACCCGGCAGGGCAAGACGTACGACACCGGGGGCGTGTGGGTGCTGGTCACGGTCAGGTTGGTCGCCCACGTCGCGCCGACGACGGTGAACCACGCGATGGTCGTCGACACCGACGGCCGGCTCTACAAGGCGACCCAGCGGTTCAGCCAGCCGCTGGGCGGCGGCCACATGTTGCAGCCGGACATCCCGGCCCAGGGCGAGATGGTCTTCGAGGTACCGGTGGGCGCGGCACCCGGGCTGGCCATCCAGCTCTCGTCGGGCCGGCTCGGGGTACGCATGGACGCCCTCGCCGAGATATCCCTCGGCATCGACCGGGCGACGGTCGAGGGCTGGCGCGCCGCCACCGCGCCGGCGGTGGTGGAGAACGCCGGAGTCGGGTCATGACCGGCGGCTGGTTCCGGCGCAACCGCTGGGGGCTGATCGCGCTGGTCCCGGTCCTCGTCCTCGCGCTCGGGCTGCAACTCGAGGACGTGTACGAGGTCTACTGGAAGCGCCAGCCCCGCGAGGCGGTCAGCCCGGGACCGGACGGCTGGGTCACCTACGGCGACGCGCGGATCAAGCTGATCGCCCTCGGGCCCGCGAGCGACCTCGAGAAGTACTCCGGCGAGCCGTTCACCCCGCCGCCCGGCGTGGCGGCCTGGAAGGCGATCATCGCGATCGAGGCGACGGCCAAGGGCATCGGTGCCTGCCGGCTGTCGCTGGAGGACGACGCGGGCCGGACCTACGAGGCGAGCCCGAGCGAGCTGTCCGGCTCGCGGACCAGCCTCGCGTCCTGCCTGCCGGACGGCGATCCGCCGCCCACGTCGTACCGGAAGGATCTGTACTTCGCGACCCCGGCCTCGGCCCGGCCGGTCGCGGTGCGCATCACGCTGACCCTGCAGTTGCCGCGCTACGCGCGGCTCACCGCCGCGAGCTGAGGCAGCGGCTCGGTGTCCTCCCGCGTGGTGGGTACCGGCGGCGGCTCGCCGGCCTGGTCGCGCAGCACGCGGTCGACCGCCGCGGCGAGCAGGCAGGCCAGCAGGACCCACGCGACGGTGCGGTTGAGCAGTGCCAGCGGCGACGAGAAGGGTGCCCAGAAGAAGTTCAGGTCACGCGGCCCGATCAGCAGCCGCTCCAGCTCCCACAGCCACGCCGACGCGCCGTCCGCCACGACGAACGCCAGGCAGAACAACAGGATCGGGACGGCGCCGGCCCGGAACAGCAGGCGCAACCCGAAGGCGAGCGTGCCCATCCGGTCGGCGAGGAAGTACCGCACCTCGGCGCTGACCTTGGCGGCGACTCGGTGCACCGGCGTCGGCACGCGGGCCCAGCGCTCGGCGGCCCGCTGGTACGTCTCGCTGGCCGGGGTCGGCACCGGGGCCACCCGCTGGCCGTAGACCACCGCGCCGACGAGCAGCCACGCGACCGGGATGACGATGACCGCGTTCGCCGAGTCGGCGATCAGGTTCCACAGCCAGGAGACGCTCCCGCGCAGCGGGTCGGCCACCGGGCCGAGCATGCCGGCCGCCTCGTACCAGCCCTCGTAGAGCCACCGCACGACGCGCCGGTCCTCGATCCAGCCGCGCCCGACCTCGGAGACCCCGACCACGAAGAAACCGGTGACGATCGCGGCGCAGGCTTCCACGTACCCGACCGGAAGGCTCAGCCAGGGGTGTCGCCGCACCGCGTCGAAGTGGTTGGCCGCCCACCGCAGCGCGATCGCGACCGTGAAGACGATGACGAGCGTGATGCCGAAGGAGAACGGCAGGCGCTCCTCGACGTTCACGTTGGCCGGGTTGTCGAACAGGTCCGGGTTGTTCAGCGTCTCGTCCTCCCACACCCGGTAGGAGTAGTCGCTGCCGTCCTCCTTGAGCAGGCCGTACGAGATGTACACGGTCAGGAACGGGACGAGCACGCTGACCAGGTTGTTCAGCAGGCCGCCGGCGCGGGCGCCACCGACCGCGGAGAGGAAGGGCAGCGACGGGCGGACGCTGCGCAGCATGAGGATGAACGTGAGCAGGCTCGCCATCGGTACGAGCACGAAGACGAGCAGCCCGACGAAACCGTCGAGCGCGCTCGCCTTCACCGCACCCCGCATGGCGAGTTCCTTGAGCGCCTCGCCGGCCAGGTAGAGCGCGACGAGCACCGGCCAGTGCCGCCAGAGCAGCCGGGCCGCGGTGACCAGGACCGCTCCGGCGTCGGAGAGTGCCGAGCGGAGCACACCCGATGGTCGCCACTGTGCCTGCTCGAACGTCCCCGTCACGGACGACAGGCTATCCCGAACTACTGGGACTCCGCGGGGACCGCCCGGACGCCGGGTGCGGCCGGGGCGGCAACCGTGGCGCGGTGCCGCGACAGCCAGCCCGGAATCTCTTCGGCCGGCATCGGCCGGGCGGAGTACCAGCCCTGCGCGACCGAGCAGCCGGTCTCCTTGAGCAGCCGGTAGGTGTACTCGTTCTCGACCCCCTCGGCGACCACGCGCAGCCCGAGTGCCCGAGCAAGCTCCACAGTGGAGCGTACGATCGCCGCGTCGTCGCTGTTGTGCGCCATCCCGGCGACGAACGACCGGTCGACCTTCACCTCGGTCAGCGGCAGGCGGCGCAGGTGCAGCAGCGACGAGTACCCGGTGCCGAAGTCGTCCAGCGAGACGGCCACGCCCAACGCGGAGATCCGCCCGATCGTGGCGAGCACCCGTCCCGGGTCGGCCATCAGCGCACCCTCCGTGATCTCCAGCTGGATCTGCTCCGGCTGTACCCCGTGCTGCGCGATCCGCCGGCCCAACCGCTGGACGATCTCCTCGGTGTGCAGGTCGCGGATGCTGACGTTGAGCGACGCGCGCAGCCGTACGCCCTGCCGGTCCCACTCGGCCACCTGCGCCACCACGTCGTCGATGACCCGCGTGGTGAGCAACTGCATGACCGGGGTCTGCTCGGCCACGCGCAGCAGGTACTCCGGGTTGACCGGACCACGGGTCGGGTGCCGCCAGCGCAGCAGCGCCTCGACGCCGACCACCTCGCCGGTGCAGAGCGAGACCTGCGGCTGGTAGTGCAGCACGACCTGGTCGCGGTCCTGTGCCTCCAGCGCCCGCCGGAAGTCGGTCAGCAGGGCGAGCCGCTCGGGCGAGTTGTGGTCCGACTCGGGCGAGTAGAAGGCGATCGCGTCGCCGCGCTGCTTCGCGTCGTACGTCGCCACGTCCGCGTGGCGCATCAGCGTCGCGAAGTCGTCGCCGTCGTCGGGGTACACCGCGATGCCGATCGAGCCGGCCACGTCGACCTGCAGGCCGTCGAGCTCGACCGGGCCGTCCAGCGCGGCGATCACCCGCTCGGCGACCTTCAGCGCCACGGCCGTGTCGGTACCCCTGCCAAGGCCGTCCCCGGCGATGATGGCGAACTCGTCCCCGCCGAGCCGGGCCACGACCGCGCCCGGCGGCACCGTGGCCCGCAGCCGCTCGGCGACGGCGATCAGCAACCGGTCGCCGACGTGGTGGCCCAGCGCGTCGTTGACGTGCTTGAACCGGTCCAGGTCGAGCAGCATCAGGGCGACATGGCGGGGTGGCTGGGTGCGTACCGCCATCGAGCCACGCATCTCGTCGAACGAGGCCTGCAGCCCGCCCCGGTTGGCCAGCCCGGTCAGTGGATCCAGCCGGGCGACCCGATCCCGCTCGACGGAGAGCCGGGCCATCCGCTCGACCGCGTAGAGCGGGACGAAGACCAGCGGCACGAACGCCGCGCTCACGTGCGCCGCGACCGCAAAGACCGGGCTGATCAGCAGCATCGCCGAGGTGAACAGCGCCCGGTGGCCCAGCGAGTCGCGCACCCCCGACCACCAGGACCGGCCCACCCGCAGCCGCGCGGAGACCACGAACAGCGCGCCGAACACCATCAGGAAGGCCGCCACCGCGCCGACCACGGCGCTCACGTCGCGCACCGCGTCCGTCGGGGTGACCACCCCGAACGGGTCGGGCTCGCCGATGACCAGCACCACGTACGCGGCCGCGAACGCGAGGGTGTAGTGCGCGGCGGCCAGCGCGGCCCGCCACAACGGGTACCGCATCCGCCAGGCCACCACGCTCGACGCCGCGACCTAGGCCGCGATCGCCGGGCCGAGATCCCAGCAGAGCAGGATGGCGAACGTGAAACACAGCGACGGGGAGACGACGACGGAGATGCCGCGCCGGCCCGGGGTGACGAAGGTGCGCGCGTCCGCGAGCACCGCCAGGCCCGCCATCAACCAGAATCTCGGCTCCGCGACCGCGTCACGTAGCTGCCAGGCGCTGCCGGCGGCGATCACCGCCGCGGTCGCGATCACCAGCGCGACGTAGAGGGGGAACGGGCTACGCAGGCGCAACATCCGGCAAATGCTAGCTTATAACTGAAAATACACTTTAACTTGTACGCCGCAATGGTAGGCTCTGGGACTGATGTCCGGTTCGGTCTTGAGCGTTACCGGCGGCTCAACGCCCCGACCAGGGACTCCTGGAGGTAGCCCAGGTACGCGTAGACGGAGAGCTGGAAGACGCGCTGGGACGTGGGGTCCTGCAGCACCGCGTCGTCCAGCTCGTCCTCGAGGTCTGTGTCGTCGCGCACACCCAGCCGGATGCCGAGCGCCAGACGCGCGTCGGTCAGCGCCCGCAGCCACGCCTCGGCCGACTCGGGATCGAGCCGTACCTCTCCCCCACCGCTCGACGGCAGGGCGGCCAGCACCGCGCCAGCCTGGTCGATCTTCCCGGTCTTCAGGTCACCCTCGGTGAACCGGCGGTACTCGGCCGCGTCCTCGGGCGAGTCCGGGTAGACGTCCGGGAATAGCCGGCTCACCACCGGGTCGGTGTGGTCGAAGCCGTCCGAGAGCAGCGCGATCACCTCGCTGACCACCTTGCGCAGCACCTTGACCTCGTCCGGGCCGAAGCGCGCCACGCATGCCTCACCACGCCGGCGGAACATCGTCACGGCTTGTCGACCGTGGCCCAGAGGCCGTACGCGTGCAGCCGTGAGGCGTCGTGCTCCATCCGCTCCCGGGCGCCCGAGGTCACGATGGCCTTCCCCTTGTGGTGGACATCGAGCATGAGCTTCTCGGCCTTCTCCTTGCTGTAGCCGAACAGCTTCTGGAAGACCCAGGTCACGTAGGACATGAGGTTGACCGGGTCGTTCCAGACGATGGTGACCCACGGCGCGTCGGCCGCGGGGAGTTCCTCGACGTCCGGCGTCTCGACGGGTACGACCTGGGGCGCCGCCATACCCCCATCGTGCCACGCGTTCGATATCGTGCGAGCCAGCCATCCCGTCCCCAGGGAACCGTGATGCTCGTACCCCTGTCGTCACCACCGCCGGTCCGGCCCCCGCGGCGCCGCGCGCCGCTGGTCGCGCCGCTGGGCGCGCTGCTGGTCATGGCCGTCGCCGGCCTGGTCACGGCCGGCACGCTGGGCGCGGTCGCGCTCGCCGACCGGGACCCGGTACCCGAGGCGTGCTGTGCCGAGCCGGTCCCGTCCGGCGCCGCCGTCGCGCCGTCGCCATCCCCACCGGCCCGCTCGACACCGCTGTCCACCTGCCTGATCGGCTCGTGGGTGGTCCGTGAGGAGAGCACGGTCCAGCCGTTCTACCGCGGCGAGCCGCCGAGGCGGTTCACCTCGTCCGGTCGCGCGTACGAGTTCCGTGCCGACGGCACGGTCTTCGAGAGCGCGACCAACGTGACGTACACGTCCGCCGACGGCAGGTTCCGCCGCGTGCTCAACGGCACGCGCGAGTACACCTGGACGGCGACCGACACCACCATCACGTACCTGGCGGTGCGCCGGACCTCCATGGTCTGGCAGTACTTCGCAGACGGGCGGCGGATCGACACCGTCGCCGAGAAGGCCGGCGCGCTCAACGAGGTGGGCACCTACACCTGCTCGGCCCGGCAGGTGGTCGAGTCGAACGCGCAGTACCGGGCCACCTGGGAGCGCACCGACACGTACGGGGTCTACACATGACCCCGGTCCTGCTCACCGCGGCCCTGCTCGTGCCGGTGGGGCCCGGCGCAGCGGTGCCGCTGCCCGGGACGGAGAACGGTGCGCATGCCAGAGCGGCCGCCGTCGTCGCGCCGGCCACCGTCGCGGTCACCGTCAACTGGCACGCGTGGGTACGCGACAAGCGCACCGGCGAGGTCTTCGGCGGCCCGACCGGTTTCCAGCTCACCATGCGCTGCACCGGGTTCGTGGTGCACGCGTCGGGGCCGGTGGTGACCGCGAGCGGGTGTGTCGACCCGGGTGGCGACGGTACCGCCCCGATGTTCCGCCGGATGGCCGCCGAGGAGCTGGCCAGGGTCGGCCGTACGCCGGAGGCCCGGCGCGCGGCGGTGGTGCTCGCCGAGCACGCCGTGGTCGAGGGCCTCGGCGACGGTATGCCGCCCAACCGGGCCATCTCCGTCCACTGGGGACGGCCGGCGGACGCGGTACCGGCCGAGGCGGTCGCCGTCGGACCGCGCAGTGAGGGCGGCGTCGCGCTGCTGCGGGTCGCGGTGCCGCGCCGGTTGCCCGCGGCCGAGCTGGCGCCGCGGTCGGCAATCCGCAACGGCACCGCGTTCCAGCTCATCGCTCCACATAAGACGGTGACCGGTCAGGTCACCCGCGCCACCGAGCCGCTGCACGAGGTGTCCACCTTCGACAGCACGCTGCGCGGCGCGCCCGCGGTCGACGCGTCCGGCCGGGTGATCGGCATGGCCGCGCCGAAGGGCATGGTCACCGACGTGACGGCGATCGTAGCCGCGCTCCGCGGCACCGGTTCGCCGCACGGGCTCGGCGCGCTGGACCGCAACTGGCGTACCGGGCTCGACCTGTACTACGCGGGCCGCTACAGCAGCGCGATGGCCCACTTCGACGCGGTGCTGGCCGCGACCGGCGAGCACGCGCAGGCGACCGAGTTCCGCCGGCTGGCGACCGAGCGGCGGGTCACCGCCGGGGACCGGCCGCACGCCGCCGCGACCTGGGCGCTGGTGGCCGGGGCGATCGGGCTGCTCGCCGGTGTCGCTGCGCTCATCCTCGGCCTGGTCCGTCCGCGGCCACGGGTACGGGCCTAGGCTGGTGGGCGTGGGAACCGCCCTCTATACGGACCACTACGAGCTGACCATGGTGTCGGCCGCGCTACGGGACGGTACCGCGGACCGGCGCTGCGTCTTCGAGGTGTTCGCGCGCCGGCTGCCGCCGGGCCGGCGCTACGGTGTCGTCGCCGGCACCAGGCGGCTGCTCGACGCGCTGGCCGAGTTCCGGTTCGGCGACGCCGAGATCGCCTACCTGCGGGACGCGCAGGTGGTGGACTCCGAGACGGCTGCCTGGCTGGCCGGCTACCGGTTCACCGGGGACATCGACGGGTACGCCGAGGGCGAACTGTTCTTCCCCGCCTCGCCGATCCTCGCGGTCACCGGCACGTTCGCCGAGTGCGTCGTCCTCGAGACGCTCGTCCTGTCGATCCTCAACCACGACGCGGCGGTCGCTGCCGCGGCGGCCCGGATGGTCACCGCCGCCCGGGGACGGCCGGTCATCGAGATGGGCTCCCGGCGGGCCCACGAAGAGGCCGCGGTGGCGGCGGCCCGGGCGGCCTACCTCGCCGGCTTCGCGTTCACGTCCAACCTGGAGGCGGGCCGGCGGTACGGCATCCCGACCGCGGGCACCGCCGCGCACGCGTTCACGCTGCTGCACGACGACGAGACGGCCGCGTTCGCCTCGCAGGTCGCGGCGCTGGGCAAGGGGACGACGCTGCTTGTCGACACGTACGACATCACCGAGGGCATCCGGCGGGCGATCGCGGTCGCCGGGCCGGACCTGCGGGCGATCCGGATCGACTCCGGTGACCTGTCGGTACTGGCCCAGCAGTCGCGGGAGTTGCTCGACTCGCTGGGCGCCGTGGACACGAAGATCATCGTCTCGGGTGACCTCGACGAGTACGCGATCGCCTCGCTCGCCGCCGAGCCGGTCGACGTCTACGGCGCCGGGACCGCGGTCGTGACCGGCTCGGGCGCGCCGACCGCCGGCCTGGTCTACAAGCTGGTCGAGGTCGACGGGCGACCGGTCGTGAAGCGGTCCGAGCACAAGGCCACCGTGGGCGGGCGCAAGACCGCGGTCCGGCGGCACAAGCCTACCGGTACGGCCATCGAGGAGATCGTCGTGCCGCAGGGTGAGCCGTCGCGGGAGCCGAACGACCGGCTGCTGCAACGGCCGTACATGCGCGACGGCGTACCCGTGCCCGACGTACCGTCCCTTGTGGACAGCCGGGAGCACCTTCGGCAGTGCCTCATCTCCATCCCGTGGGAGGGCCTGAAGCTCTCCGCCGGCGACCCGGCCATTCCCGTCCTCATCCCCTCGTAGGAGGCTTCATGGCTCGCGCGCTCATCATCGTGGACGTGCAGAACGACTTCTGTGAGGGAGGGTCGCTGCCGGTGGCCGGCGGTGCCGAGGTCGCCGCGCAGGTCTCGGCGCTGCTGCGCCGCGATCCCGGACGCTGGGAGCACGTGGTGGCCACCAAGGACTACCACGTCGACCCGGGCCCGCACTTCGGCGATCCCCCGGACTATGTGGACTCGTGGCCGGCGCACTGCGTGGTGGGTACGCCCGGTGCGGAGTTCCACCCGGCGCTCGACACGGACCGGGTCGAGGCGGTGTTCCACAAAGGCGAGCGCGCCGCGGCGTACTCGGGCTTCGAGGGGCGCGCGGGCAGCATCGGGCTGGCGGCCTGGCTGCGGATGCACGACGTGTCCGATGTGGACGTCGTCGGCATCGCGACCGACCACTGTGTCCGGGCGACCGCGCTCGACGCCGCCCGGGAGGGGTTCGCGACGACCGTGCTCCTCGACCACACCGCCGGCGTCGCGCAGGACACGACCGACCGGGCGCTCGCCCAGCTCGACGAGGTCGGGGTCACACTCGTCGGCACCCCGGTGGTCCGCGCCGGCTGACCCGCTTCCGCGCGGACGGCGGGGATGGCCGGCTACTGCTCGATCTGCTGTTCGCGGGACGGGAGGGCGCCGCGCTGAGCGGCCGTGAGCTGGGCCGCCTTGGACGTGTCGACGGCCAGCTCCGGATAGTGTGCGTCGAACGCGGGCCGCTCCGAGCGGATGCGCGGCATCCGGTCGAAGTTGCGCAGCGGCGGCGGGCAGGAGGTGGCCCACTCCAGTGAGTTGCCATGGCCCCACGGGTCGTCGACGTCGACCACCCGGCCGGTCTTGTACGACTTCCACACGTTCCAGACGAACGGCAGCGTGGACGCGCCGACGATGAACGCGCCGACCGTCGAGATCATGTTCAGCGTCGTGAAGCCGTCCCCGGGCAGGTAGTCGTAGTACCGCCGCGGCATGCCCTTCGTGCCCAGCCAGTGCTGGACCAGGAAGGTGGTGTGGAACCCGATGAAGGTGAGCCAGAAGTGCAGCCTGCCCAGCCGCTCGTCGAGCATCCGGCCGGTCATCTTCGGGAACCAGAAGTAGATGCCGGCGTACACCGCGAACACGATCGTGCCGAACAGCACGTAGTGGAAGTGGGCCACCACGAAGTACGAGTCGGAGACGTGGAAGTCCAGCGGGGGCGAGGCGAGCAGGACACCGGAGAGGCCGCCGAAGAGGAACGTGACGAGGAAGCCGATCGCGAAGATCATCGGTGTCTCGAGGGTGATCTGGCCGCGCCACATCGAGCCGATCCAGTTGAAGAACTTCATCCCGGTCGGCACCGCGATCAGGAAAGACAGGAACGAGAAGAACGGCAGCAGCACCTGGCCGGTGACGAACATGTGGTGCGCCCAGACGGACATCGACAGCGCCGCGATCGCGATCGTCGCGCCGACCATGCCCTTGTACCCGAACAGCGGCTTGCGGCTGAAGACCGGGATGACCTCGGTGATGATGCCGAAGAACGGCAGCGCGACGATGTAGACCTCGGGGTGCCCGAAGAACCAGAACAGGTGCTGCCAGAGCATCGGCCCACCGGTCGCCGGGTCGTAGACGTGCGCGCCGAGCCGGCGGTCGGCCAGCAGCGCCAGCAGGGCGGCGGCCAGGATCGGGAACACCATCAGCACCAGCAGCGAGGTGACCATGATGTTCCAGGTGAAGATGGGCATCCGGAACATCGTCATGCCGGGCGCGCGCAGGGTCAGGATCGTGGTGATCATGTTGACGCCGCCGAGGATCGTCCCGAGGCCGGAGATGACCAGCCCGACGATCCACATGTCCGGGCCGACCCCGGGCGAGTTGGTCGCGTCGTTCAGCGGGGCGTAGGCGAACCAGCCGAAGTCGGCCGCGCCGCCCGGGGTCAGGAAGCCGGCGACCACCAGGCTGCCGCCGAGCGCGTACAGCCAGTAGGCGAGCGCGTTGAGCCGCGGGAACGACACGTCCGGCGCGCCGATCTGCAGCGGCACGATGTAGTTCGCGAAGGCGAACAGGATCGGCGTCGCGAACAGCAGCAGCATGATCGTGCCGTGCATGGTGAACAGCTGGTTGTACTGCTCCGGCGAGAGGAACTGCGCCCCCGGTCGGGCCAGCTCGGCCCGCATCAGCAGGGCCATGAAGCCGCCGATGATGAAGAACACGAAGGACGTGACCATGTACATGATCCCGATCTGCTTCGCGTCGGTGGTCCGCAGGATGCGGGCCATCGCGGAGCCCTTCACCGGCTCCCGGACGGGCCAGGGTCGCGTCACGATCGGCTTCGGTGCGACGGTGGTCACGGACAGCCTCCGGGATGACTCGCTGGGCCTATCTCCGACGCAGGATAGTCCCCTCGCTGGTAAGGGCGGGCACCGGTCCTCCGGATGGAGATCCGGGCAGGCGACCGATATATCATTTCCGCAACACGACAACCTTTCGCCCTGGCCGGTGGCTCTCTGATGGCGTGCTGCTGCGACTGACCCCCTGGCGCCGGGGGCCACTGCTCCTGCTGCGCCGGCCAGGCGTGGCGCTGGCGCTCGCAGCGGCGGCGTTCGTGGCGGTCCTGCCGGCCGCGGCGGCTCCGCTGTTCCTCTCCTCGGCCGAGAACGCCACCCTGCACCGGCAGATCCAGGAGGCCTGCCCGTGGTCGGTCGGGGTGCGGGTCAACAGCACGGCCGGCCTGCAGCCCCGGCCGCCCGAGTATCCGCCGGAGTTTCCGTTCCTCGACACCACCGAGGCCTTCCGCAAACGCAACGAGCTGGTCCTGGGCGCCGCGACCCCGGGGCTCACCGGGCCGGTGATCACGCTGCTGGTCCAGGCCAACGTCGACCCGATCGGCCGGGAACTGCCCAACCCGGACTTCCGCGGGGTGAACCTGGTCGGGCAGGACACCTTCGCCGACCACGTCCAGGTCCTCGAGGGGCCGGTCGGCCAGGGGCTCTGGTTGCCGGACACGCTGGCCAGGAGCCAGCAGTTCACGATCGGCGACAGGGTACGGCTCTCCGCCCGCAATACGATCGCCGGCGAGACCGGCGGGGTGTCCCAACCGTACGACGTCCCGGTCGTCGCGATCTTCCGGGACCTGCGCTCGCTGCCCGACCAGCCGTACTGGTGCAGCCTGCGCAACGAGATCCGGGGCGCGCCCGGCCAGGAGTTCACCAACGTACCGATCCTGCCCCTGGCGCTCGTCGACACCGACACGTTCCTCGCCGCCGGCACCGGGATGCAGGTCCGGATCCGGCACACGATCGAGTACGCCGTGGCGCAGCCCGACCTGACCGCACCACGCGCCAGGGACGTGGCGGCCGGCATCGGCCGGATGCGCGCCACGGTCGCGGGCGGGGACCCGATGGTCCTCGGGACGTTCCCGCCCTACCGGACCACCTTCTCCACCCAGCTGGAGCGCCAGGTCCGCCGGGCCGAGCTGGTCCGTACCGGCCTGCTGCCCCCGGTCGTGCCGATCACCGCGGCCGGCGTGCTGGTCGGCCTGGCGGTCGTCGCGGCCGCCGCGATCTTCTGGGTCCAGCGCCGGCGGCAGGAGCTGGCCGTGCTCGCCGCGCACGGGGTGGGCGCCGGCGGGCTGGGTCTCAAGGCGGTCACCGAGGCACTGCCGGCCGTGCTGCTCGGCGCCGCGGGCGGCTGGGCCGGCGCCTGGCTGCTGGTCCGCGGTACCGGCCCGAGCGCCGTGCTCTCGTCGTCCGCGTTGCCGGTCTCGACCCTGGCCGCGGGAGTTACCGGCCTGGCCGCGATCGCCCTCGTCGGTGCCGTGGCCGCCGCCCGGGCCCGGGCGCTGGCCGACCAGGCTCCGGTCACGGCGGCGCCGCGGTGGTGGCGCCGGCTGCCGTGGGAGCTCGTTCTGCTGGCCGCCGCCCCGGTCGCGTGGCTGTCGATGGCGGACTCCCGCACGGCGGACCCGACCGAAGGCGGCGTGGGCGACGTGGCCCACGTACCGGCTCGCCTCCTGGTCGTCCCGATCCTGGTCATCGCCGGTACCGCGGTGCTCGCCGGCCGGATCGCGGCACGTGGCCTGCGGACACGTGGCCTGGTGCGGACTCCGCGCCGGCCGGCCGCTCTGCTGGCCTGGCGGCGCGTGGCCCGGGACGCCGTCACGACCGCGGTGCTGGCCGGCGCGACGGCGGTACCGATCGCGATGGCCACCTACGGCGCCTCGGTGACCGACTCCATCCGCACGACCACCGACGCCGAGGCGCGGCTGGTGCTGGGCAGCGATGTGGTCGTCGGGCTCAGCCCCGAGCAGGCCGTTCCCGAGCTACCGGCCGCACTGCGGCGGAACACGGCCGAGGTGTACCGGGCGAACCGCCAGGATCTCGACGGGATCCAGGTGGACCTGCTGTTCGTGGACCCGGCGACGTTCGGCCGCGGCGCGTTCTGGGACGACCGGATGGACGGTCCGACGCTGGCGGACGCGCTGTCCCGGCTGACCAGCGGGTCGGTACCGGCGGTGGTCGGCTCCGGGGACGTCGAGCTGGGGCCGGGGACGCTCACCATCTTCGGCACCGCCCACGAGGTGGAGTTCGTCGACAACCGGATGCTGCCCGGGGTGCAGGGCGGCTACCCGCTCGTGCTGGTCCACCGGGATCTGTTGGGTGACGATGCCGCCTCGGCCGACCGGCAGCTCTGGATCCGGGGTAGCCCGGCCCAGCTCCGGGACGCGGTGGTCACCGCCGGGCTGCCGATCGTCCGGATCGCCACGATCGACGACCTGCGGACCGGCTCGGTACACGAGCCGGTGACGTTCACGTTCCAGTACCTGATCGCACTGTCGGTGTTCACCGGGCTCATCGCGGTCGTCGGGCTGCTGCTCTACCTCGAGTCGCGGACCGCCGCGCACCGCCGGGCGTACGTGCTGCTGCGCCGTCTGGGCCTGCGGGCCGCCGCGCACCGGCGCGCGCTGGTGCTCGAGTTGGGCGCTCCCGTGCTGGTCGGCCTGCTCGCCGGGCTGATCCTGGCGGGCGCGCTCGCGTACGGTCTCAACGACGTGTTCGAGCTCGACCCGCAGACCCCGCCGGGGACCGTACTCGTGCTGCCGGTCGGCATGGCCGGGGTGATCGGGGCGGCCGCGGTCGTCATCGCGCTCGGCGCGGCGCTCCTGGCCCACCGCCGGATCCGGATCGCCAACCCCGCGGAGGTGCTGCGTGACACGCCGTGAGCCGCCTGGTGACGTCCCGGCGGTGTCCTGCCAGGACGTGACCCGGACGTACCGCCTCAACGGGTCCAGCGTGGCCGCCCTGCGCGGGGTCACCCTGGACCTGCTCCCGGGTACGGTCACCGCGCTGGTCGGGCCCTCCGGCTCGGGCAAGTCGACGCTGCTGCGCCTGCTCGCCTGCGTGGACCGTCCCGACGGGGGCTGGATCGACATCGCCGGTACCGACGTCGTCGCGCTCTCCCGCGCCGGCCGGACCCGGCTGCGGCGGACCCGGCTCGGGTTCATGTTCCAGAGCCCGGCCGACAACCTGCTCGGCTACCTGACCGTCCAGGAGCACCTGGAGCTGGCCGCGCGGCTGCGGGGACTGGCTCCCCGCCGGGCCGGCCTGCCGGACCTGCTCGACCGGCTGGGCCTGGCCGGCCGGGCCGGGCACCGGCCGAACCAGCTCTCCGGCGGCGAACAGCAGCGGGTGGCGATCGCGTTCGCCGCGGTCGGGCCGCCGACGCTGCTGGTCGCGGACGAGCCGACCGGCCAGCTCGACCACACGACCGTGGACTCGGTGCTGGACGCGTTCGCCGCGCTCGCGGAGACCGGAGTCGCCGTGGTCGCGGCGACCCACGACCCCGCGGTCGCCCGCCGCGCCGACCGGGTCGTCACCATGCGGGACGGGGTGATCGAATGAGCGGCCCCGTTGTGGTGGTACGGAATGTGAGCCGGCACTACCGGCGCGGAGCCGAGCGGGTGACCGCGCTGGAGGACATCGACCTGGAGATCTTCGGCGGCGAGCTGACCGTGGCGGCGGGGCCGTCCGGCTCGGGCAAGACCACGCTGCTGTCGATCATCGCCGGCCTCGACGTGCCGGACACCGGTACCGTCACGGTGGCCGGATCGAAGCCCCGACCGGGTCCGCTCGGCTGGCGGGAGCTGGCGTTCGTACCGCAGGCGCTCGCGCTCCTCGACGAGCTGACCGTACGGGAGAACGTGGACCTGCCGGCCATCCTCGACCCGCCCGGGCCGGACTCCGGGGACCGTGGCGTCGAGGAGCTGCTGGAGCTGCTGGAGATCGCGCACCTGGCCGACCGGTACCCGTCCCACACGTCCGGCGGCGAGCAGCAGCGGGCGGCCCTGGGGCGGGCGCTGCGCCTGCGGCCCGCGCTGCTGCTGGGCGACGAGCCGACCGGGCACCAGGACCGCGGGCGCGTCGAGCTGGTCCTCACCGTGCTGCGGCGGCACGCGTACACCGGGGCGGCCGCGCTGATCTCCAGCCACGACGAGGCGGTGATCGCGGCGGCCGACCGCGTGATCACGCTGGCGGACGGCCGCATCGTCGCCGATACCCGGGCAGCGCTCAGCGGGTCCCCGCCTCCGCGCCGAGGTTGAACGAGATCGCGCCGGCGGCGACCGCGCCGAGGACCAGCAGCACGACGCCCCAGCCGATCAGCTGGTACGCGTCAGGGATCCGCAGGACCGCCTGGACGAACCGGGTGGTGGACGTGGGCGCCGTCTCCGTGGTCGTCGTCGTCGCGGCCGCCTCCGGCTCGGGTCGCATGGCGCGCAGCACCCGGACGGCGCCGCCGCTGAGCACGAGCAGCGAGCCGAGCACGGCCATCAAACCAGCTATCCAGTCCCGCATGCTGATCCCTCCCCTGGGTAGGACGGCGATCAGTCTGCCACTAAACCGGATGTGCGGCCGCCCTCGATCCGGAGAGCGATCCGCCGACCGCGTTTCTACACCTGGGCGGGTGCTCACGTCCTGCGTAACCGTCCCGCGTTCGATCTCGTACGCCCGGCCGCCATCGGCCCAGGCGAGGACCGTGGTCGAGGGGGCGCTGCCCGCCGCCCACAGTGGACGCCGAGGTTGCTCACTGGGCGCGCGATCGCCCTGTGCGGCGACGTACCCACCCGCCCAGGTGTAAGAACGCGGCCGACCGGGTAACGGGGCGGCGGCGCAAGGAGGACACCATGGCTGACACTGTGGACACTGTGGCCGACGACGACCCGGAGCGCACCGCGTTCGTCCGACCCGTGACCGCGCCGGCTCCCCCGGCCGCACCCGCCGAGTCCGGCCGGATCGGCGGCCCGGCGTCCCGGTCCGGCGGTGTGGCACTGCGCAACGAGCTCGAGGCGGCGCTGGCCCGGACCATGCCGCTGGCGTCGTTCCGCAGCTACGACGCCGCGGCGGACGCGGTGGCGCGGCTCGCCGGCACCGGCCTGCCGATCGAGCACGTCACGATCGTCGGCAACGACCTGCGCATCCTCGAGGAAGTCACCGGCCGGATGACCCCGGCCCGGGCGGCCGGCATGGGCGCGGTCAGCGGCGCCTGGTTCGGCGCGCTGGTCTCGGCGCTGGTCGGCATCTTCGCGAGCTCGTTCGGCGCGTTCGTCGGCCTGCTGCTGTGGAGCGTGATCCTGGGCGCGATCTTCGGCGCCGGCCTGGGCCTGCTGGCGTTCCTCGTCATCGACCGGGGCCGCGGCTTCAGCTCGGACCGGGTGATCGTCGCCGGCCGGTACGACCTCCACGCCCCGACCGACGTCGCCGACCGGTTGCGTGCCGGCCTGCTCGCCCACCGCCCCGGCGACGCCAGCATCATCGACGGCCACCCGCGCGGTCTGCGCGACCCGTGAGCCGACGGCTCGCGACAGCCGGCCACCTGATCATGGCCGACCCGGCGGTTGGTGCGCCGCGCGCCAGCCGCCGACCGCCGCCGCGACCACGGAGACGAGGTAGAGCTGCCCGACGATGGCCTCGGTGATCGCGACGGACCGCCCGTAGTTGGTTGCCGGCGTGACGTCGCCGAACCCGACCGTGGTCAGGGTTATCACGCTCAGGTACAGGCAGTCGCTGGAGTTGGCGCGACCGTCGACGCCGTTGAGGTACTGCGGGTCGAACGCGGCGCCGATCTGGTGCAGGTCACCGAAGAGCAGGCCGAGCAGCAGGTAGATGCAGAGGACGCCGAGCACGGTGCCGCTCTCCAGGATCTGCCGGCGCTCCCAGATCATGCGGCCGAGCACCACCATCGTGACCGCCACCAGGACGGCCTCCTCGACCGAGACGATGAGGTTGAAGACCTGCGTGGCGCCGAGTGCGGCGGTGAGCAGGACGCCGGTGATCGCGATGCCGGTCAGGACGGCCGCGGCGAGCGTGCTGCGGCCGGCCCGCCGGCGTACCCGCAGCGCCCCGATCAGGACCAGCGAGAGCAGCAGCACCCGCAGCCCTTCGAACAACGTCTTGTCGCCGAAGCCGACGATCAGGATGTAGACGCCGAGGATCCCGACCAGGAGCACGAACATGCGCCGGACGTGGTCGGGTACGGCACTCATACGCCTCTTTTTACCTGAATTGACCTCAAGAATCTCTTTTGAGGGCTAATTTCGGCGGCAAGGGGGTGGCGCATGAGGTTCCTCGTCCGGGTACTCGTCACAGCCGTCGCGCTGTGGGTCGCCACGCTGATCGTCGACGGGCTGGACGTGACCGGCGGCGGCTGGGTCGAGAACACTCTCACGCTGCTGGCCGTGGCGCTGATATTCGGGCTGGTCAACGCGATCATCAAGCCGATCGTCAAGCTGGTCGGCTGCGTGTTCTACATCCTCACCCTCGGGCTCATCTCGTTCGTAGTGAACGCGCTGCTGTTCATGCTGGTCGGCTGGCTCGCCGATCAGCTCGACCTGCCGTTCGAGGTGGACGGCTTCTGGCCGGCGTTCTGGGGCGCGATCATCGTCGGCGTCGTGGGCTGGCTGATCGGCCTGGCGATCCCGGACCCCAAGAGGGAGGTATGACATGGCCACGACAGCGACCCGCGGCATGATGTCGCGCTCGGCCGCCGGCGGGATGCCATGGTGGCTGTTCCTGGTCACCGGCGCCTGCTGGCTGATCATCAGCTGGTTCGTGCTCGGGTTCAACGGCACCTCGGTCACGTCGATCGCCGCACTGGCCGGCGTCGTCGTGCTCGTGGCGGCCGTACACGAGCTGTTCCTGGCGTTCTCCTCGCCGGGCTGGAAGTGGCTGCACTTCCTGCTGGGCGCGCTGTTCGTCGTCACCGGCATCGTGATGCTGGCGAACCCGGGCAGGTCCTTCCTCTGGCTGTCCGCATTCATCGGCTGGTACCTGCTGTTCAAGGGCGTCGCCGACATCGTGCTCGGCATCGCCACCAAGGCCGAGAACGACGCCTGGTGGCTCCTGCTGATCATCGGGATCGCCGAGCTGGCGCTCGGCTTCTGGGCCGCGGGCCGGTTCGGCCGCTCCGCCTACGTGCTGATCGTCTACGTCGCGGCGATCTGCCTGGCCCGGGCGGTCGGGGACATCGTGATGGCGTTCCGGGTCCGCCGCCTGACCGAGGAACTCCGGTGAACCCGGAAGAGGCCGCCTTCCTGGCCTGGTGGCGGCGCCTCGCGCTGGTCGGCGGGGTCGTCTCGCTGGTCCTCGGCCTGATCCTGCTGATCTGGCCGAAGGAGACCCTGCTGGTGGTCGCCGTGCTGCTGGGCCTGTGGCTGATCATCAGTGGCGCGATCAAGCTGGTGCAGTCGATCGTGACGCCGGATCCGGGGTCCCGGTCCGAGACGGCCGGCGCGCAGGAGCGGGACTTCGGACAACGGCGCGACGGCGGGGCGCGGGTGCTGCAGGCGCTGGGTGGCCTGCTCCTGCTCGGCATCGGCATCCTCTGCCTGCGCAACCTCAACAACTCGCTGACGCTGCTCGCCGCGCTGATCGGCGTGGCCTGGATCCTGATCGGGGTCATCGAGCTGTGGGCCGCCTTCTCCGGTACGGCGCACGGCTGGTCCCGCGCCGGCCAGGTCCTCATCGGCCTGGTGACCGTGCTCGGCGGCCTGGTGGTGCTGATCTGGCCGGACATCACGCTGGTGGTCCTGGTCTGGCTCACCGGCCTGTGGCTGCTCGTCCTCGGCCTCATCCAACTGATCCTGACCTGGCGCGTCGGCAAAGCCGTTGCCGGCTCGCCACGTCCGACATAAAGTGGCCGTACACGTGAAGGGAGGTGGTCCAAAGTTGTGTAGTAGCTGGACTCGTGAGGTGGTTGTCCGTTAGCCGCCGTCCTCCTGGATTCGACATCGTCGTGCCGCTGTGATGGCGGCTGGCGAATACCAGGCAGCTACCCGACCCCTGGGGTGCCGGCCCCTTGTCCAGGCCGGCGCACGCGCCGGGTGAACCCGCCGCGTGAACCCCAGGGGTCGTTCTATGCCCAGTCGAGGGTACGGGCGACCGCCCGTCTCCACATCGCGTACTCGCGCTCCCGTCGCGCCGGATCCATCGCCGGCCGCCAGCGGGCATCCTCCTGCCAGTTCGCCCGGAGCCGGTCCACGTCCGGCCAGAAGCCGACCGCCAGTCCCGCCGCGTACGCCGCACCGAGGCAGGTCGTCTCCGCCACCCAGGGCCGGACCACGGGTACGTCCAGCACGTCCGCCAGGATCTGCATGAGCAACGCGTTCGCGGTCATGCCGCCGTCGACCCGCAGGTCGTGCACTGCGAGTGGCGCATCGGCCCGCATCGCGTCGACCACCTCGCGGGTCTGCCACGCGGTGGCCTCCAGTACCGCCCGGGCCAGGTGCGCCTTGGTGACGTACGCGGTCAGCCCGGCCAGCACGCCGCGCGCGTCGGGACGCCAGTGCGGCGCGAACAACCCGGAGAACGCCGGCACCAGGTAGCACCCGCCGTTGTCGTCCACAGTGGAGGCGAGCGCCTCGATCTCGGCCGCGGTCCGGATCAGCCCGAGGTTGTCACGGAACCACTGCACCAGCGCGCCACTGACCGCGATCGAACCCTCCAGCGCGTATTGCACCGGGGCGTCGCCGAGCTGGTACGCGACCGTGGTGAGCAGCCCGTGGGTCGACGCGACCGGCGTACCACCGGTGTGCAGGAGCAGGAAGGCACCCGTGCCGTAGGTGCTCTTCATGTCCCCCGGCGCGTAGCAGGCCTGCCCGACAAGTGCCGCCTGCTGGTCGCCGAGTGCCGACGCGACGGGTACCCCGGCGAGCGGCCCCCCGGGCCCGCCGGTGCCGTAGACCTCGGCCGACGGGCGGATCTCCGGTAGCACCGCCCGGGGCACGCCGATCCGGTCCAGCAGCGCGGTGTCCCAGTCGCAGGTGCGCAGGTCCATCAGCATCGTGCGGCTGGCGTTGGTGACGTCGGTGACGTGCCGTCCGGTCAGCCGCCAGATCAGCCAGCTGTCCATCGTGCCGGCGAGCACCTCGCCGCGCTCCGCCCGCGCCGGCAGGCCGTCGACATGGTCGAGCAGCCAGCGCAGCTTGGGGCCGGAGAAGTACGTCGAGGGTGGCAGGCCGGTGCGCTCCCGGAAGAGGTCCGGTTCCAGCGCGGCGGCCAGGTCGCCGGTACGGGTGTCCTGCCAGACGATCGCCGGATGTACCGGTCGACCGGTCACGGCGTCCCAGACGACCACGGTCTCGCGCTGGTTGGTGATGCCGACCGCGACCGGTCGCGTGGTACCCAGCGCCTCGGTGACCACCGCGACCGTGTTTGCCCAGATCTCCTCGGCGTCGTGCTCGACCCAGCCGGGTCGCGGATAGGACTGCCGGTGCTCGCGCTGGGCGACCGAGACGATCGATCCGGTGGCGTCGAAGACCATGCAGCGGGTGGAGGTGGTGCCCTGGTCGATCGCGGCGACGTAGTCCACCCCGGCATTATCGCCGCCGGCCCGGTCAGGCACCGACCATCGACGTCACAGTCAGCGGCGAGCCGGCCCGGCTCCCGCAGCCCGGATCCAGGGTGGTTACCGCCGTCCAGCGACCGTAACCACCCTGGATCCGCTCAGCGCGATCCTCAGACGACCTGGCACGCGACGTTGTTGACGGTGAACGCCGTGGGCTCGGTCGTGTTACCGGTATGGGTTCCGTTGAACCCGATGGAGGTGTTGGCGCCGGGCGCCAGGGTGGCGTTCCAGCTCAACCCGGTGGCCGTCACGTTCTGTCCACTCTGGCTCCAGTTGGCCGACCAGCCCGGCAGCGAGATGGCCTGCCCCGCCGGCAACGCGAACCGCAGCGTCCAGGTCAGTGGCGCGGTGCCCGTGTTGGTGAGCGTCAACCCGGAGGTGAAACCGTTCGAGCCGGTACCCCACGGGCTGATCGTGTACGCCACCCGACAGGTCCCCGAACCACCGGTCGGGCTCCCCGTCGGGCTGCCGGTCGGGCTCCCCGTGGGACTGCCGGTCGGGCTCCCGGTGGGACTGCCGGTGGGACTGCCGGTCGGGCTCGCCGTCGGGCTGCCGGTGGGCGGCGGGCCGGTCCGGTCGCCGTACAGGACGCCCCGGCCGTTGGTGCCGACGTAGACGCGGCCGTAGACGCGCGGGTCGCCGGCGAGCGAGGCGCCCATGTTGCCCCACTGGTGCTGGTCGTCGTTGGCGCGTAGCCAGACGCCGCCGGTGTTGTCCGAGCGGTAGACGCCGATGACGCCGTCGACGGTACCGACGATGAACACGGCGGGGTACGTCTGGTTCGGCGCCGCGCGCCCGAACGCCACGTTGATCGCACTGGTCACATTGGACAGTCGGGTGAACGAGGCGCCCGAGTTCGTCGAGCGGAACAGCCCGGTGCTGCCGGCCACCCAGAGGTCACCCTCACGGCCGGGTACGGCCTTGAAGTGGAGGTCCCCTGTGGACGGTAGTCCGGTCGCGGCGGCGGCGAACGACTGGCCGCCGTTGGTGCTGACATAGAGAGTGCCGTTCGACAGGGCGTAGAACTTGTTCGGGTTCACCCGGTCGGACTCGATGATCGAGTTGGCCGGCACGCCCTGCGACTGCGTCCACGAGTTGCCGAAGCCGACCGAGAACACCACCTGCTGGCCGGAGTCGCCCGGCGCCCAGACGAACCGGCTGCCGTTGGCGGCCGCGGCGATCGTGCCGCCACTGTTGATGCCGCCGGGCTCCGTACCCTGGAACCAGTTCGCGCCGCCGTCGGTGGAGAAGGCGGCGTGGCTGTCGTTGGGCCGGTCCGAGTCGGTGAAGTTGCCCGCCCGCACCATCACGCTCGGGTTGAGCTCGGCGAAGTCGACGCTCGTCGTGGACGTGAACGCCGGCGAGGTGAACATCATCGACGGTACCGCGTCGAGGTTCGTGTGCCGGAAGCCGCCGACGTCACCGAGCCCGGAGACGAGCGGCGCACCGCTCGGCGGGCTCATCAGGTCGAGGGCCGACGTCTCCTCCAGCCCGGCGACCATGGGCCGGATGGTGATCTGCGTACCGGCATCCCAGTTACCCAGGTTGGTGGTGCCGTAGATGGTCGCGCCGGTGCCGTACATCATCCGGTTGGCGTTGAACGGGTCGATCTCCAGGGCGCCGTTCATCCAGCCGAGCTTCGGCGTCACCTCGGGCAGTTGCGGGTTGGAGCCGAACGTCAGCCACGGCGCGGACGAGATGTCCATCGTGTAGCGGAACGTGCGGTTGGGGTAGGCTCCCCAGTCCCAGATCCGGGTCCACGTGGCACCGCCGTCCCGGCTGCGGAAGAAGATGGCATCCGGCCACCAGGAGATCTGCGTGGCGACCATGATGGTGTTCGGGTTGGTCCGGTCGATCGTCAGTCCACTGTAGCCGAAGTAGTCGTCGGCGCTGCTCGACGGGATCGGGCTGATCTGGGTCCACGCGCTGGTCGCCGTGTTGAACTTCCAGACATCGCCCTTCGCGCCGTCGTACGGGCCTCCGGTGTCGCTGTAGGCGAGGTAGAGGAACCCGCCGGTGGTGTCCAGCACCGACTTGTGCGGCAGGAACCCGGTCGGCTGGCCGGCGAGCCGCTCCCAGCTCGTACCGCCGTTCGTGGTGCGGTAGACCGAGTTCTGCTTGTCCGCCACGCCGACGTAGATGGTCTGCGTGCCGGAAGTGGCGTTGCCGGACCGCCGGTCGAACGTCACCCAGATGACGCCCGGCCGGTGGCTCAGGTAGCCGTTCGGATCGTTCGGGTCCTGGGCGTAGTTGCCGGCGTTGGGGAAGCTGGTGACCCGCGCCCACGTCGCCCCGAAGTCGGTGCTCCGCCACAGCCCGTTGCCCTCGGGTGCACCGAAGTAGACGACGCTGTTGCGCAGCGGGTCGACCGCCAGCCGCTCGCCCATGCCGCGGCCCGGCATGTTGCCGCCGAGCTTGAACGGCAGCTGGGCGGTCTGCCAGGTGGTGCCCCGGTCGGTCGAGCGCAGGATCGCGCCGTTGTTGGGGTCCCACGAGTTGGTGTACATGCCGACCGCGGCGTAGACCCGGTTGGTCTGCACCGGGTCGGTAGCCATGCTGTGCACGCCGTTCCAGCCCCAGTTGCTCCAACCGACGAAGTCGAGCAGGGGTATCCAGCGCTGGGTGCTCTCGTTCCACCGGTAGGCGCCACCGATGTCGGTCCGCGCGTAGATGAGGTTGCGCTCGGTGGGGTTGAAGATGACCCCCGGTACGTAGCCACCGCCGTCGATCCGCACGTTCTTCCAGGTGTACGGGTCGGAGGCGGCCGCTGCCGCCGGGACGGTGCCGGCACCGACCTGGACCACCACGGCCGCCGCACCGGCGACCACGGCGGCGACGATCGCGCCCGCCAAGCTTCTTCGCGTGTACGGCCTTGTTCGCATGAACGGCTTCCCCTCCTGGGCTGCGCCTGTGGTAGTCAGTCGGTAGGCAGCCGCCATGCACGAGCCGAACGCGCGCATGGTTGATCGCCTGCCCATGCCTCGCGCTACCCGGCCCCCGTTACCGTTGAATTGCACACCCGCGAAGAGGGCACTGTCAATAGTTTGGCGTCCCAACGAACATTGTCCCGGGGGGCCTGCCCGCGGGACAAGACACGTCGCGCCGGGTACCTCGGCACCCGGCGCGACGGACTTCAGTGGTCGGTCATGTGCCGACGCGCCGGCGGCGCTCCCTCCTGTTCCCCGGCTTGCGGCCGACCGCGACGGTGGCCGCCTGAGCGGGCACCCACGCGAACGGACGTTCCACCGGAGCCTGGAAGTTGGCGGCCGCGGTCGCACCCTTGCGCTGGTACTGGCTGTTCACCACGGCAGTCTCCGCGGGAGCAGCGGCCTGTACGCCCGCGCCCGCCGTCGCCGCAGCCGCCGCTTCGGTCGGGGCGAAGAAGACGTTCGCCTCGAGGTCGCCGAGCGGGATGTCGGTGTTCGCCGAGATGATCTGGGCCAGCGACTTGCGGTAGTCGATGCCGAAGTTGTTCCGGATGAACGGCAGCAGCGGGTCGTTCAGGTAATGGAACCGGTCGCCGTTGCGCAGGTCGGCGAACTGCTTCGTCCAGATCGCCCGCTGCAACGCACCGAACTCGCTGCCGGTCACGTGCGGCTCGGACACCATGCCGATGAACGGGTCGACGGCGCTGATGCTGCCGCCGTAGACGCCCTTCAGCCGCGCGGCCAGGCTGCACCGGCGCACGCCGCGGACGGCGTCGTCGTTGTCGACATTCGTCGGGTTGCCGTTGCGGTCGAACAGCGCGAGGAAGTCGAGGCACTGCGGGCTGTTGACGCCGAGGCCGGTCGGGAACGACTCGGTCGACTCACCGGTGATGCCGGTGAACGTCGACCGGGACGAGAGGCCGTAGGCGTTGCGGAGCGCGTTGTAGGTCGGGATCCCGTGGTCACGCGCCCGCTGGATGTCGATCGCACCGAGGTCCACCACGCCGCGGAAGCACTCCGGCAGGGTGGGCCCGTCCAGGCACTCGGGGTTGCCGGAGACCGGTACCTGGAACAGCACGCTGCGCAGCTGGTTGTCGATCTGCTCGTCGTTCTTGTACTGCGGCTCGAGGCCGATGCCCCGCAGCACGGGCCCGAGCTGGAGCTGCTGGAGCAGGTTCGGGTTCATGAAGGCGACGTTCAGCGGTACGGCGATCTCCACGTCCGCGCCGTCGACCGTGACCTCGAGACCCTGCGCCTCGAACGAATCCAACGTGGCCTGCGAGTACCGGCTCACGTTGGTCTCGAGCTCCAGCTCCCCGTGGATCATGCTGTGCGCCCGGTACCCGACCGTCGCGAACTCGTTGCCGAGCGTCGGGTTCACGTTGGGGTTGTAGCCCTGGTACGCGGGCAGCGAGATACCCAGCGCCGGCAGGAACTGGGTGTAGGTGATGTACTGGATCTCCGCCGCCACGATGGCCCGGGCGAGCTGGTACTTGTCGTAGGAGGAGATCGTGCTCGGCAGCGACGCCACGATCCGGTTGTGCTCGCGGGCGAACAGCGTGTGCGTGGCGGTCAGCGCGAAGTTCTCGTTGGCCCGCACGTCACCGGCGACCCGGGCGCTGTTCGGGTTGCTGAGCAGCCGGCCGTCGATCGCCATCGGTGGGGCGGTCGCTGCGTTGCCCCGGGCGTCCCGCCGCGGTAGGTAGTTGCTCGGCAGCAGCAGCCGTCCGTTGTTCCCGTTGTTGTCCGGGTTGCCGTCCACGCCACCCTCGCGCAGCCAGTCCAGCCGCACGTCGGTGTCGCCGTAGACGTTGGACCCCTCGATGAACGAGCTCACCGTGTTGATCTGCTGGCGCCGGGTGGACGTTCCGGGGCCGGTGCCGGGGGCAGCCCGGGATCGGACGAACGGGATGACACCCAACGTGTTGGTGAAGTCCTCCATCGGGTCGGCGCTGTTGAACGCGATGTTCGCGGTCTCACCGGCCTCGTCGCGCAGGCCGAACACGTGGTCGATGAACTGGCCCCACACGAAGCCCCACTGCGACACCCCACGCTCGGAGAAGATGTTCACGTTGGAGTCGTTGTGGATCCGGTTGGAGATGAAGCGGGCGTTCGGCCCGCCCCGCATCGCACTGATCCCGTCTGCGTAGACGGAGTTCACCACGCGGATGTAGTTCTGCCCGGCCCGGCCGAAGTTCCGGTTGTTCGGGTTGTTGTTGACGCCGCTGAGACTCTGGACCTCCCAGATGCCCAGGATCGGCGCGTCGGACGCGCCGCCGTCCTCGGCGTGGGCGGTCCCCGTCATGCTCAAGCCGCCGACCAGAACGACGGCGGCGAGCGCAGCGACGAGGGCTCTCCTGCGCCGTGCATGACGGCGGCCAGGGCGCGCGATTGCACGCATGAAAATCTCCTCCCCCTCATGTCGGGCTCCCGACAATGAAGTAGGCCTATATTTGCCCCGTTCCAGACACGGAGCAATAGATCCGCTTCGAGGTTTAAACCCGTGGGAGGGCGTCTTCCCCCTAGGGAGATCTGCGCAGACGCGAGCGAGGCCAGCCCAGGCTGTCCTTACCAGCTCTGCACGGGGCCCGGCCGGCTCAGGTTCAGCTCACTTCGCCAGGCGTCCGAGCAGGCCCGCGGCGACGGCGATGGCCACGGCGGCGGAGCCCACCAGCACCGCGAAGTCCACTGTGTACCGAGCCGGCGTGCCGATCAGCAGCCCGCGCAGGGCCTCGACCTGGTAGCTGAGCGGGTTCAGGTGGTTGATCGCCTGGAGCCATCCGGGCATGAGAGCGACCGGATAGAGCGCGTTCGAGGCGAAGAACAGCGGCATCATGATGGCCTGCCCGATGCCCATCATCCGGTCGCGGTGCAGCACGAGGCCGGCGATGACGATGGACAGGCAACAGAAGAACGCGGCACCGAGTACCACCACGACCGCGACGCCGAGCAGGTGCAGCGGGTTGGCGGTGAGGGCGACTCCGAGCAGCGCGGCCAGCACGATGACCACGACCGCCTGGACCAGCGCCCGCATCCCGGCGGCGAACGCCTTTCCGGTGACCAGTGCAGCACGCGGCGTCGGGGTCACCATGAGCTTGGCCAGGATGCCGGCGTCGCGGTCCCAGATGATCTGGATGCCGTAGAAGATGGAGATGAACAGGGCCGACTGCGCGATCACGCCGGGCGCGAGGAAGTCCAGGTACGGTACGTCGCCGGTCGGGATCGCGCGAAGCTGCGTGAACGTGGAGCCGAAGACGACCAGCCACAGCGTCGGCTGCACCGCCCGGGCCACCAGCTCGGTCCGGTCACGGCGCATCTTCTGCAGCTCCACCAGGCACATCGTGCCCACCCGGGAGAGCAGCATCCGCGGCGCATCAACGCAGACGCGAAGCGGTACGGCGAGTCTGCTGGACATGCCGGAATCCCTTGTTCTCGTGTTCACCGGTATAGGTACGGAAGACGTCGTCGAGCGTGCCGGCCCCGGTGCCGATGCTGGCGATCAGCTCGGCCGGCGTGCCGACCGCGGTGATCCGGCCGCGGTTCATCAGCGCGAGGCGGTCGCACGACTGCTGGGCCTCGTCCATGTAGTGCGTGGTGACCAGGACGGTCATGCCGGTCCGGATGCGGATCTCCGCGATCCGGTCCCAGACGCTGGCCCGCGCGACGGGATCCAGGCCGATCGTCGGCTCGTCGAGGATCAGCAGCCGGGGTGCGCTCACCAACGCCTGCGCGAGCTCCAGCCGGCGGACCATGCCGCCCGAGTACGTGTTGGCCCGCCGGTCGGCCGCCTCGGTCAGGCCCATCGCCTCGATGACCTCGGCCACCCGTTCGCGCCGCTCCCGCCGCGGCACGTCGAACAGCCGGGCGAACAGCGCCACGTTCTCGCGGCCGGTCAGGGCTCCGTCGGCGGAGAGCAGTTGCGGGACGTAGCCGACGAGACGGCGTACCGCCAACTTCTTCTTCGCCACGTCGAGGCCGAAGATCTCGACCACCCCCGGCGGTACCGGCAGGAGCGTGGTCAGCGCGCGGATGGTGGTGGTCTTGCCGGCACCGTTCGGGCCGAGCAGCCCGAAGATCTCACCAGGCAGCACGTCGAGGTCGATCCCGTCGACCGCCACCGTGTCGCCGAACCGGTACCGCAGGTTCCGCACGGTGATCATCCGGACCTCCTCAGCGTCTCCAGGAGCAGGTGCAGCGCGGGTAGCGCGTCGGCCAGCGCCTCACGGTCGGCCGTGGGCAGGCCGTCGAGGGCACCGGCGACCAGCTCGGCCCGGGCGCTGCGCCAGCGCGCGATCCGGTCCCGGGCCTGGCCGGTCAGGTGGAGGCGGGCGGCCCGGCGGTCGGCCGGGTCGACCTCGCGCCGCAGCAGGCCGGCCGCCACGAGCGGGTTCACCAGCGTGCTGACCGAGTTGTCGGCGAGGCCGAGCGCGCGGGCGGCCGCGGCCACGCCGATCCCGGGCTCGGCTTCGACGGCGAGCATCAGCTCGATCTGCGCGACCGGCAGCCGCGGCTCGGACTGCTCCTGGCGCAGCCGGCGCCGGACCACGCGGCGCAGGCCCGCGATCGTGGTCATCAGATCACCCGCCAGGCCCACCGTCATCACAGCTGTCACCAGCACAAGATACCTCGTAATCAGAGGTATGCGCCTGACGCCGAACTGACGGTTAAGAGACTGTTGACTGACGTCGTCAATGGCGTCATACTGATGTCATGCCTGACATCCTGATTAGCGGAGCGGTCATGTCCGATCTCGTCTACTCCCGCCGCCGGCCCAGTGCCGACCGCGGTCTGCCCGCCCGGCGCATCGCGATGCGGTCGCGCTCGGAGCAGGAGCGCCGCCTCCGGGTGTAGCTGTCGATCTTCCCGGGTAACCGGAGGGCACTCGATGGCACCAGAGGGAGGCGTGATGGGCCTGCTGTTTCGCAAGGTCATCAAGATCGGGCCGTTGCGGCTCAACATCGGCCGCAACGGCCTCTCCTCATGGAGCATCAGGCTCGGCCGCTGGTCCTGGAATTCTCGGGCCCGCGCGCACCGGGTGGACCTGCCCGGCCCGTGGTCGTGGCGCGGTCGCCGGTCGAGCCCACGGTGACCTGCCGAGTTGCCCGGTGTTCGCGCTGCCACTCGGTGAGTCCGCCGGCACCGTCGCGCGGTACGTGCCCGGGGCGACCTGCGCCGGCACGAGCAGCACGCAGTCGTCCACAATGGCCTATCACCTTAGGGTGTGGCGACGTGCCGCAAGCCCGACCGGGGTCGCTCAGACCGCGTTGCGCGGCGTCGTCAGACCAGCCGGTAGAAGCGCCAGAATCCGAAGTCGTCGATGGGTAGCACCTCGATGTCGGCGAAGCCGGCCTCGCGGGCGTACCCCCGCAGCGTCTCCGGGCGCATGACCGTACCGGTGCCCCGCGACGGCGGGTCGGACAGGCCGTCGGGCAGGCAGATGAGCACGCTGAAGCCGTACATGAGCTTCTCGATGTCGTCGCCCGGCGTCGCGAAGCTGTCCCGTACCGCCTCGTCCATGACGACCACCGGCCCACCCGGGACGACCGCCCGCCGCATCGCCGCGAGCACCTCGACCGGGCGGGGCATGTCGTGGACGCACTCGAAGGCGAACGCCGCGTGGTACAGGCCCTGCTGTTCCGGTCCAGTGGTGGCGTCCACGTGGTGGAACCGGACCCGGTCGGCCACACCCGCGTCGGCCGCGTTGCGCCGGGCCATCTCGACCGACGGCTCGTCCACATCGTACCCGTCCACTGTGGCCTCCGGGTACGCGCGCGCCAGCGCGATCGCCGACCAGCCCGCGCCGCAGCCGATGTCGGCGATGCGTGCGCCCGGTCTACTGAGGACATCGTCGAGCGCGGGCGTGCCGACAAGCGCGGGCGGCAGGGCCGAGGAGAACCACGGCCGGTTCATGTCGGCCTGCGACTCGCGCATGTCGGTGCCGAACGCGGCCCACCTGACCCCGCCACCGGTACGGTACGCGTCGATCAGCGCGGGCAACTGCATCCCGGCCGCGCAGAGCATCCGCGCCAGCGGCGCCAGGTACGACAGGCTCGCCTGGTCGGTCAGCACCTCGGCCGGGCCGGGCGGCAGCGCGAAACGGCCGTCCCCGGCGACCGTCAGGATGCCGAAGGACGCCTGCTGCTCCAACCACTCGCGGGCGTAGCGCTCGTTCCCGCCCGCCCGCGCGGTCAGCTCGTCCGGCGTCGCCGGGCCGCCGTCGGCGAGGGCGCGGTACCAGCCCAGCCGGTCGCCGAGGTACACGGACATCACTTCGACCGTACCCAGCGCGGCGTTGAACAGCCGCTCTGCGAATCGGTCGGTGGCGGTCGTCTCGGTCATGCGGATCCCCCTCGTCCCGAGCTTGCCATGCCACCGGCGCGTTTGTCCGCCGGCCGGGCGGGCATGGGGAACAGACCGACGCTGCCGTAGGGAGGCGCACGATGCTGACGGTGACTGCTGACGACATCCGGGGCCTGGCTAAGGCGCCGGGCACCGATCCGGTGCTGGCCGTCGTCGACGGGGAGGTCGACGTGGTACCCGCGGCGGAGGCGGACCCCGGCACGGTGGTCTACACCAAGGCCGAACTGCTGGAGGAGCTCGGCGAGGAAGTGACCGACATCGAGGCCGAGACGCTCGCCGCCGGGCTGACCGCCACGCTCACGGGCTGACCGCCGCCCGCGGTCAGGAGCCCGAGCGTGGCCAGGATGCGGGCTTCGACGCGTTCCTCGCCACGTACGGGTAAGCGGGCGTGGCGGCGTGCTGCGCCGCCACGCCCGGTGGTGCATCAACCGCACTAGCCCGCTGTGCAGGACCGGATCGTGGGCCGGGCGGTGGTGTTGCCGTTGAACATCGTGGTGAAGCCGAAGGTGTTACCGCTGCCGTTGGAGCGCACGGTCATGACGAAACCGGTGGAGTCCCAGCTGGGGCTGCCGGACCAGACCGCCGACACGCGCTGCGGCGAGGTGAGTGCCACCACGACCGTCCAGCTACTGGCCCCGCTGACCGTGACCGACGTGTTGTACCGGTCCCCCCACACGGTGCCCAGCGTCATCGTCGCGGTGCAGCCTCCACCGCCACCACCGGGCGGCGGCGTCTGGCCGTTGTTGAGCGCGGAGAGCACCGCGTCGTACGCCGGCTTCTTGGCACCGCCGCCGGTGAACAGCAGCGGGCTCTCGCCGGAACGCCACGAGTCGGAGTCGCGGATGCCCCAGACCGTCACGCCGGTACACCGGGACACGGCCAGGCAGTCGTTGGTGACGCTGCTGTAGGCGCCGGTCGGGGCGTTGGTGATGTCCAGCTCGGTGACCTGAACGTCGACCCCGAGGGCGGCGAAGCTCGACAGCGTGGTGCGGAAGTTGCCCGGGTAGCTCGACCCGCCGGTGAAGTGTGCCTGGAAGCCGACGCAGTCGATCGGCACGCCGCGGTTCCGGAAGTCCTGGACCATGCGGTAGACGGCCTGGGTCTTGGCGGCGGTCCAGTTGTCGGTGTTGTAGTCGTTGTAGCAGAGCTTGGCGCCGGGATCGGCGCTGCGGGCCTCGCGGAACGCCGCCTCGATCCAGTCGTTGCCGGTCCGCTGCAGGTTCGAGTCTCGCCGCGCGCCGCTGGTGCCGTCCTGGAACGCCTCGTTGACCACGTCCCAGGCGAAGACCTGGCCACGGAAGTGGGTGGCGACCTGCCGGACGTGGTTGAGCATCGCCGAGCGCAGCGCGCTGCCGGAGAGTTGCTGCATCCAGCCCGGCTGCTGCGAGTGCCACGCCAGCGTGTGGCCCTTGACCCGCATGCCGCGCTGCCGCGCGTAGCTGACGATCTGGTCGGCGGCGCCGTAGCTGAACTGGTTCTGGTTCGGCTCGGTGGCGTCGATCTTCATCTCGTTCTCGGGCGTCACCTGGTTGAACTCGCGGTTCAGGATGGTGGTGTACGCGCCGTCGCCGAGCTTGTTCGCCGCTACCGCGGTGCCGAAGTACCGGCCGCCGCGTTCGGCGGCGGACGCGCCGAGCGTGCTGGCGGCGCTCGCGACATCGGCGACGGCGACGAGGCCGGCGATGCCGAGCGCGGCTGCCGCGGCGGTGAGGAGCCTGGCCCAGGTCTGGCCGCGGAGCCATGCATGCCTGCCCGGTGGGCCGGGATGGTTCGTCATGTCGTACCCCTTCTGCCGAGCGGTGGCGCCGGGCGAAGCGCCAACGCTTGTCGTGGCTGGGCTGGACACGATCGCGTGGCGGCAAGGACCGCCATCGATCCTGGTGGATCGGAAGTATCGCAGTGTCCGGAAAGGTCAGTCAATATCTTCCGGAAATTTTCGGCGGCATCTGACGAGGCAGGCTGCCGGAGATGCGCAGCATCCGAGGATGGTGTGGGCCTCGGGTCTGGGTCTGCTTCCGCAAGTCTTCCGGTAGATGCCTGGACGAGAGGTCGTGCCTGGGGACGGCGCGCGGACCTGGCCCCGGATCGGGGCACGACCAGGTTGGACTCGTACCCGGCGCCGACCGCCTACGCCCGGTCAACCAGACCGAGCCTGCTCAGTACCCGGCTGACCCGGGTCTTGACCGTCTCCATGGTGGACAGTCCCGTGGCGATCAGATGCGGGATCCCGGTCTCCCGCGGTGTCACCGTGTCCAGGCGGGTCCACTGTGCCGGAGGCGGGGCCGCAGCCGGGCGAAACGCCGAGCTGGCTGCGGCGGCGGGTGAGGTAGGCGGCCTCGGCGGTGTTACCGGCGAGCTCGATGGCGCGGTCGTAGGCCTCGCGAGCCTCCTTGCTGCGGCCCAGGCGGCGCAGCAGCTCGGCGCGGGTCGCGTGGAAGGCGTGGTAGCCCTCCAGCGGCAGGCGGTCGACCACGGCGAGCGCGACGTCGGGTCCGTCGACCTCGGCGACGGCGACAGCGCGGTTGAGCGCGACCACCGGCGAGGGATTGATGCGCATCAGCCGGTCGTAGAGGGCGACGATCTGCGACCAGTCGGTGTCGCGCGCGTCGCGGGCGTCGGTGTGCACGGCGTTGATCGCGGCGAGCAGCTGGTAACGGCCCGGGGCGGGACCGCCCGCGGCCACCGCGGCGAGGCGCTCGCGCACCAGGCGGTGGCCGTCCTCGATCAGGTCGCGGTCCCAGGCGCCGCGGTCCTGCTCGTCGAGAGTGACGAGCTCGCCCGTCGCAGAAATGCGGGCCGGGCGGCGGGCCTCGGTCAGCAACATGAGCGCCAGCAGCCCGGTCACCTCGCCGCTCCCACCCCGGCGGTCCGGCAGCAGTTCGTGCACCAGGCGGGTGAGCCGGATCGCCTCGGCGGTGAGGTCGTTGCGGACGGGCTCCGTCTCGGCTCCAGTGGCGAGATACCCCTCGTTGAAGACGAGGAACAGCACCGTGAGGACGCCGTCGAGCCGTGCAGGCAAGTCCTCCGCCGTCGGGAGCCGGTAGGGGATGCGGGCGACCTTGATCTTGGCCTTCGCTCGGGTGATGCGCTGACCCATCGTCGCCTCCTGGACCAGGAAGGCGCGGGCGATCTCGGGGACGGTCAGCCCGCCGACCATCCGGAGCGTCAGCGCGATCCGGGCCTCCGGCGAGAGCGCCGGGTGGCAGCAGGTGAAGATCAGCCGGAGCCGATCGTCGTCGATAACGCCCAGCGGCTCGTGCGGATCGTCGTCGAACAACAACTGAGCCTCCTGGTGCTTCTCGTCGCGGCGCGACTCCCGGCGGAGGCGATCGATGACCTTGCGGGTGGCGGTAGTAGTGAGCCACCCGCCCGGGTTCGGGGGTACGCCGTCGTGCGGCCAGCGTTCGACGGCAGTCTCGAACGCCTCCGCAGCGGCGTCCTCCGCGACGTCGAGGTCGCCGAAGCGCCGCGTCAGGGCGGCGACCACCCGGGCCCACTCCTCACGGTGGGCCCGGGTGATCGCCGCCCTGACGCCGGAAGCGGTCACGACTCGAGCAGCGCCGCGAAGGACTCCTCGGTCTGGAAGGGCCGCACCTCGACCTTGCCACGGCAGGCCTTCGAGCCCTCCGCGGCGAGCCGCAGCGCGACGTCCAGGTCGGGGGCCTCGATGATCCAGAAGCCGCCGAGGTACTCCTTGGCCTCCAGGTAGGGCCCGTCGGTGATCACCGGCTGATCGCCCCGACCGTCGACGACGGTGGCGGTGGTGGCCTGCTCCAGCCCGTCGGCGAAGACGAAGTAGCCCTCGGCCTGGAGCTTGTCGTTGAAGGCGCCGGTGTCCTCGAGCGACTGGAGCATGTCCTCCTTGGTGGGATAGTTGCCGAACTCGTTGCGCTCGGCGGGTCCGAACACGGACAGCATGTACTTGGGCATCTCGCGGTCTCCTCCCTTGCTCACTGCTGGATCCAGGCGTCGACGTTCGGGTCGGGCAGGAACTCGCGCACCTCCTGCGCGCAACGGCAGGCGACCGCGATCTTCGCGGCCCATGCGATGGCGTCCTCCCGCGTCGGGACGTCGACGACGGCGAAGCCGCCGATCATCTCCTTGGTCTCCGGGTAGGGCCCGTCGGTGACCGCCCCGTCGACGGCCACCAGGGTGGTCTTCTCGTCGTCGCCGATCCCGCCGCTGAAGACGAAGACCCCGGCGTCCACGGCCTCCTTGATCACCGCGCGAGCCGCCTTGGCCACGTCGGGCAGGTCCTCCTCAGGGAAGGTCATCCACCCGCGGTCGAACGAGATCAGGTATCGCGCCATCTCCGACTCCTTGATCCGGCGGCCCCAGTGGCCGCTCCTCACCCTTGCTACGAGCGGCTCTGCCTCGATCCGACACCGTCACCGAACCTCTTCTCAAAAAGTTCGCGGGTGAAATCTGTCGAGCGTCGCGGTCACCGGCACTGTCTTCGACTCCCGCAGCCTGACCAGCGTCGTGCAACGTTTCCTGGCCATGCCGCCGCAACGATGGTCGGCGCCAGACGATATCGACGGCAGTTCTGCATTCGGGGTGCACCCGGGAGCACGCAAGACGGTTCGCATGCTCCAATCACGGGTGGAGCCGAGGGGACTCGAACCCCTGACCCCCACACTGCCAGTGTGGTGCGCTACCAGCTGCGCCACGGCCCCTTGTCGCGTCCGGTAGAACCGGTCACCGCGCCCGGTCGCCCGGGCACCCGCGCAATAGTACACACCCACCCAGCCCGGGTCACGCCGCGGCCCCGGGGGCTCAGTTCAGCGCCGGGTCGGCCGGGAAGATCGCCACCGCGGCCATGATGCCGCCCTGGCGCTTGAGGACCATCGGCCACAGGTCGTCGGGGCGGGACACGAATGCGTCCCCGGGCAGCGCGTCGAAGACGAACCAGGAACCGGTCGCGATCTCGGCCTCGAGCTGGCCGGGTGCCCAGCCGGCGTACCCGGCGAAGACCCGCACGCCCTCGACCGCGTCCCGCAGCGCTTCCGGGTCGCCGGAGAGGTCGATCGTCCCGATCGCCCCGCTCACCCGGTGGAAGCCGCGGCGCGGCGGGGATGCCCCGGGCCGGGTCCGGGCCAGGCAGATCGCCGACTCGGGCTGCACCGGTCCGCCCTCGAAGACCACCGCCGGGTCCCGGGCGAGCGTGCCCCACCCGCCGAGCACCTCGGAGACCGGGACCTCGGTGGCCCGGTTGAGCACCACGCCGAGCGCCCCACCGTCCTCGTGCGCCACCAGCAGGACCACCGTGCGCTCGAAGTTCGGATCGCGCAGCGAGGGGGTCGCGACGAGCAGTTGCCCGGTCAGCGACTGCATCGCCTGTCCTCCGACCTTTCCCGGCTCCCGGTGCACGCTCACCTACCCGTCCGACCCCGACGACACGCAGAACACCGTCCCCTCCGGATCGGCCATCACCGTCCACGACACCCCGGGTACCGAGTGCTCGGCGACGACCGACGCCCCCAGCGAGACCAGGCGGGCGACCTCGTCGGCGAGCGGGGAGGACGTGGCGAAGTCGATGTGCACCCGGTTCTTGCCCACCCGTGGTTCGGGGACCGTCTGGATCCCGATGCGGGGGCGCGCCGACCCGGCAGGCGCGTTCTCAGGCGCTTTGGCAGGACCTAAGACCACGTAGTCCCCCGATCCGGACTCGTACGTTACGACATAGTCACATGCCGCGGTCCAGAATGAGACGAGCGCGTCCGAGTCATGACAGTCGATCGTCACCAGCTCCGCAGTCAACGCCATGCAAGGCACCATAGCTTGCGTGCGGCATCCCGGTTAGGGTCTGCTCGTGGCAACGACAGCCGATATCGCCGTGATCGGCGGCTCCGGCCTCTACCGACTCCTCGATACCGCCGACGAGGTCAATCCCGACACGCCGTACGGCCCGCCGTCCGATCCGATCACCGTCGCGGAGGTGGCCGGCCGGCGGACCGCGTTCCTCCCCCGGCACGGCCGGGATCACCGGTATCCACCACACCGGATCCCGTACCGGGCGAACATCTGGGCCCTCCGCGAGCTGGGCGTGACCCAGATCCTCGCCCCCTGCGCGGTCGGCGGCCTGCAACAGCACCTCGGGCCGGGCACGTTCGTCATCCCGGACCAGCTCATCGACCGGACCACGAGCCGGGCACAGACCTACTACGACGACCGCGCGGCACATCTCAGCTTCGCCGACCCGTACTGCCCCCAGGGCCGCCGGGTCACGCTGGAGGCGGCCGTCGCGCACGGCCTCGAGCCGGTGGACGGCGGGACCATGGTGGTCATCGAGGGGCCCCGGTTCTCGACCCGCGCCGAGTCCCGCTGGTACGCCGCCGGCGGTGGATCTGTCGTGAACATGACTGGTCACCCGGAGGCGGTCCTCGCCCGCGAGCTTGCCCTGTGCTACACCGCGATCGCTCTCGTCACCGACCTCGACGCCGGCGTCGAGGGCGACCACGGGGTGACGCAGGAGGAGGTGTTCCGGGTCTTCGGCGAGAACACGGAGAAGCTGCGCACGCTGCTCTTCGACATCGTCGAGCGGCTGCCCACCGAGCGGGACTGCCCCTGCTCGCACGCGCTGGACGACCTAGGCGGCGGGTAGCCGGACCAGGAACCGGCAGCCTCCGCTCACATTGGACACCGCCACGTCGCCGCCATGGGCTGCGACGAGTCCCCGCACGATGGCCAAACCCAAACCCCCGGAAGATCCAGCGGGGGTACGCGCCGCCTGCCCGCGGAACGCCACGTCGAAGACGCGCGGGAGGTCGGTCTCGGGGATGCCCCCGCACGCGTCGGTGACCGCGAACCAGCCGCCACCGTCGTCCCGCCCGCCGGTGACCGTGACCGTCCCGTCCACCCCGGTGTGCCTGATCGCGTTGCGCAGCAGGTTCCCGAGCACGCGGGCAAGTTCCGGTTCGCTGCCCCGTACCGTCGGCCACCCACCCGGCGCGGCGACCAGCCGCACCTGGCGCGCGGCCGCGACCGGCTCGACGCCGGCCACCACGTCGGAGACCACGTCGCCGAGCGCCACCGCCTCGAGGGTGAGCCGCAGCGCGCCGGCGTTGATCCGGGACAGCTCGAAGAGGTCGTCGACGAGGGCCGCCATGCGGTCGGCCTCGGCCCGGATCCGACGGTGGTACTCGGCCACAGTGGACGCGTCGGAGACGACGCCGTCCTCCAGCGCCTCGGCCATCGCGCGCACGCCGGCCAGCGGCGTACGCAGGTCGTGCGAGACCCAGGCGACGAGCTCCCGCCGGTGCGCCTCGGCGGCCTGCTCCCGCAGCCGGACCTCGGCCGCCCACATGGCGTCGGCGACGAGCCCGCGGCCGATCCACAGCGCGACACCGAGGCTGACCACGCCCGCGACGCCGAGCACGATCAGCAGTACCCGCAGGTCGTGCGCGGACAGGAACATCTCCCACGCCGCGCCGAGCACCCCGGCGAGGACCGCGGCGACCGTGACGGCGAGAAGGACGTACAGGTGGACGGTGACCGACCTGTTGCGCATGCGGTGCAGCACCAGCGCGCCGAGCAACGCCACCACCAGCGAACCGGCCAGCGCGATGGCGAACGTCAGCAGGACCTCAACCACTCTCGTATCGATACCCAACTCCCCACACGGTCACGATGCGCCGCGGCTGCGCCGGATCGGCCTCGACCTTCTCACGTAACCGTCGTACGTGGACGGTCACAGTGGACTGGTCACCGAACGTCCAACCCCAGACGGCCTGCAGCAGCTCGTTGCGCCGGATCGCCCGGCCCGGGTTGCGCATCAGGAACTCGAGCAGCTCGAACTCCCGTACCGTCAACGCCAGCGGCTCCCCGCGCAGCGTGGCCACTCGCCGGCCGGTGTCCACAGTCAACTCTCCATCGTGGAGAATGTCCGAGCCGGTGAAGCGGGTCGACCGGCGCAGCACGGACTGCACCCGCAGGGTCAGCTCGCGCGGTGAGAACGGCTTGGTGACGTAGTCGTCCGCGCCGAGCTCCAGCCCGAGTACCCGGTCGGATTCGTCGCCGAGCGCGGTGAGCATGACGATCGGCAGGTCCTTGTGGTCCCGGCGCAGCCGCCGGCACACCTCCAGCCCGTCCAGACCCGGCAGCATGAGGTCGAGCACCACGAGATCCGGGCGGTCGCGGCCGAACGACTCCAGCGCGGCCCGGCCGTCGGCGGCGAGGTCGACGGTGAGCCCGGCATGCTCCAGGTACCGCCGGACCACGTCCGAGACGGTCTGGTCGTCGTCGACGACGAGCACGCGCTGGGCCATACCCGCAGGGTATGCCGGTGGCGACCGGAACCGGCCGCCCGTCAGCGAACCGTAAGAGTCAGCGCCGTGCCGGTGGCGGCGTCCACGACCGGCCGCTCGCCCAGCGGCTCGGCCAGGGTCACCGTGACCGGCTCGAGCTTGAGCAGGTCGATGCAGACGCCCGTGGTCGGCGGGCTGACCTGGCCACCGACGACCACCACGGTGTCGGTCTCGAAGAACAGCGGGCGGATGTCCTTGTCGCACGCGCCCACGCCGAGCCGGTACGTGATCTTCGTGCCGTCCACGGCCACCAGATCCTGCGCGGTCACCAGGCCGGGCTGCGCAGGCGCGGGTGGCACCGACGGGCTGGGCACCGCGGTCACCTGCGCCGGCACGACGGCCACCCGGGCGACCGGGTCGTCCAGGCCGGTCACGGAGAACAGCCAGGCGGGTACGGTGGCCTCACCACGGCTGGTGCGCAGGGTGACCTGGCCGAGGGTCGCGCCGGTCACGCCGAGCGAGGTGCACGATCCGGGTACCTGCGTGGACGTGGGCGTGTCGGGGCTCGCGCTCGGGCCGGGGTCCGGGATCGGGTCCGTGCCCGGGCAGGGCGCGTCACCCTTGTCGATCGCCGCATACGCCTCGGCCGCGGAGACCACGCCAACCTGCATGGTGCCGCCGTCGGCGAAGCGTACCGGCTGCGCCTGTGCGCTCTGGACCGGCGGCAGTGTGGTGCGGAGCACGTACCACCCGGCGAGGAAGGCCTGCTTCATCTCATCGGTCCGGAACCCGTCCGCCGGAGGCACGGTCAGATCCTGCAGCGGTACGAACCCGTTGCGCCACGCGTCGGTCGCGGTGCCGTCCGCCCACGCCTCGGCCACGACCCGGGCCCGTTGCTGGAAGGCATCCTCGACCGGCCCGGACGCACCGGGCTCGGCGACACCGCCGACACCCGCGCAGCCCGCACTCAGGATCGCCGCACTGAAGATCGTGACGATTCGACGCATGCCGGTTGGACGTGCCGGCCGCCCGCTCCGTTCCGCGGTCAGGTCTCCCCGCCGATGTCGGTCGCGTACGCCTCGTACACGAGGTCCGCTCCGCGCTGGCGGTGCCTGGCCAGCTCGCGCAGCAGGTCGCTGGACCAGCCGCGGAGGCGCTCGATGTCGGCCGACGCCACCCGCGCGGTCAGCCCTTCGATCGCCCCCAGAATGGCCGCGTGCTCCCGGACCAGCCCGTGCACGCTGCGCATCAGCCGGGGCGAATGCTCCAGCAGCTCCGCGTAGAGACCGTCGGGCCCCTCGGTGACGACAACGTGCTCGCCGAACGCGTCCCGCAACGCGAGGAGCCGCTCGTGCACCCGGTCCCGCCAGCCCGGATCGCGGGCGGGCACGGCGATCGCGATCTCAAATGCCTGGATGACCTGGAGAAGCTCGGCCCGGTGCCGCCGGGCCGCCGCGAGCGACGCGTGGGTCGCCGGGTACTGGGTTGCTGCCGGTCCGGTCACGGTGCACCTCCCGCCTTTAGGAGATGGTCCGCGCCACGCCTACCCGCTGTCCAGACCCATCACCGGAAAACCACAACTCCAGTCAATGGCCAGGTTCCTTAACAGAAGCCACCCACCCGCGGGTCGGTCCCGACCTGCGCCGTTGAGACGTTCGCGCCTGGCTGGCCGCCGCCACCTCCCGGATGGACTCCGCCTGACGGCTGGACGATTCCGCCGCATCTGCCGCCCGCACCGCACGGCTGGCGGTGGTGGCTGCCGGCGGACAACTGAAGGCGGCACCACCCGTCGGGTGGCGCCGCCGACAGTTCACGGTACACCGCAACCGTGGAGGTGCCGGGAATCGAACCCGGGTCCTTCGCAGCTTTGCCAGGGCTTCTCCGAGCGCAGCTCGCTATGCCTCTACTCGGCCCCTCCGATCACGCGAGCGAGTGGGTGTGACGGGCCCAGTCGCTGATTGGTCTCGCCGCACGAGCCCCGCGACCGGGCTCGGTTGGCCAGCCTTCTAGCTGATGCCGGTTAACTGGGCCGAAGGCACTCCCAGACCGACAGACCTGCTACCCGCCTCAGGCGGCGAGAGCGAGGTCAGTGCGCGTTGGATTGGCGCTTATTGGTTTCCGACGTCGATTAACGAGACGGCGTCGGCTTCCTCGGCTCGCTTCCCCTGCCTCAACGTACGCAGTCGAAACCTGTCACCCCCTGGTCAACACAACTGACCCATGATATCTCAGCCGCACGACCGCCCGTCGATCGTGCAGCCGCTGGGCTCGCCGGCCAGCAGGCCGGAGACTTCGAACGAGACGGTGACGGATCCTCGGGGCGGTACCGCCTCACCTGGGGTGAATGTCGCGGTTGTGCCGTCCTGCCGGTACTGGGCGCCGGACACCGTGCTCGCCTTCTGGCCGCCCGGCAGCGTGAACGTGAGCCGCCAGTCGCCCACCGGCACCGAACCCGGGTTGTCGATCCGTGCGGTGACCTTGTAGCCCGTGGTGCCCAGCAGGCCGGTCCGCTCGACGGTATAGGAGGCGCGCAGCGACGGTCGGGAAGGCTGGGCCGGCTGGACCGGTACCGGCGCTGCCGGTCCGCCCGGCCCACCGGTGACGGCGGTTCTCGACGGGCGGGCCGCGGGCGTCGCCGGTCCCCTGCTCGGCGCGGGCGTACCCACCGCCTGCTGCGCCGGCGGCTCGGCGGCCGGGGTCAGGGTCGGCGGGTGGCGCAGCTCGTCCGGCGCGACCCGCCCGGCGACCTGCTCGGGCCGGGTGGCCGAGAGGACCAGCGCGGTCGCGGTGGCGACCAGGATCACCGCCGCGCCCACGGCCACACCGGCGACGAGCCAGGTCCGCCGGGGCTTCGGAGCCGGCAACGGTACCACCGGAGCCACTCCACCGGTGTGCTGCCTCGGGATATCAGCGGCGGGCGGCTTAGGCGTACCCACGTCGATCTGTTCGATCGCGGCGATAGCCGCGAAGAGGCTCTCGCGCGCGGGCAGCGCGTCGCGGACGGCGGCCGACGCGACCGCCAGCTCGGCGAGCACCAGGGGCAGCCCCACCTCGACGCGCGAGGTCAACCCGTCCCGCCACTGTTGACGCCGCACGCCGGTGGGCAGTCCGAGGAACCCGGAGACCGACATGGACAGGCGGATCCCGTCCGCCGTCTCGACCAGCTCCCACACCGTCCGCGCGTGCAGCTGCTCACCCTCCCAGCGCATGACCAGGCGGTACGGCGCCAGGACCTCGACCAGCTCACCGTCGATCGGGCCGTCGACGAGACCGTCGAGCCGGAGGCGGATCCGCTCACCGGCGTCGAAGGTGGACGGGCCGTCACACGACCCCAGCCAGTCGCTGAGGAGCGGCGCCTCGGTCAGCGCCCGCCACACCTGAGCGGGCGGGTGGGCGAGCTCAAAGGCGATCTCCAGATCCGTCACGAGCGCGACTATAGGTGCGAACCGCCGGTACCGGGGTCGTCCGTTAGTTCATCCCCTTACGGCGGCGGCCCGCGACCCGGCTGATTTCCCGCTCAGCATCTCGTTTGGCCAGGTCCTGCCGCTTGTCGTAGGTCCGCTTGCCGCGTGCCAGGGCCACCTCGACCTTGGCCCAGCCGTCCGAGAAGTAGATCGCGAGGGGGACAAGTGTGAGGCCGCTCTCCTTGACCTTGCCGACCAGCCGGTCGATCTCGTGCCGGCGTAGCAGCAGCTTGCGGATCCGGCGCGGCTCGTGGTTGGTCCAGGTGCCCTGGGCGTACTCGGGGATGTGCACCCCGTGGAGGTACACCTCGCCGTCCTTGATCTGCGCGAACGCGTCAGCGAGCGAGGCGCGCCCGGCCCGCAGCGATTTGACCTCGGTGCCGGTCAACGCGATGCCGGCCTCGTAGGTGTCGAGAATGCTGTAGTCGTGGCGCGCCTTGCGGTTCGAGACGACGACCTTACGCCCCTTCTCGCGCGGCATGCTCTCCTCCCGGTGCAACCGGCAAATCGTACCGGCTGGCGCCGGCCACCCGGTGCCCGCGCCCGTCCTGGTGGACCGACGCACGACCGATCAGACGCGCAGGTAGAAGCGCAACGTGATCCAGCCGGTGATCGCGTTGACCGTCGCGCCGACCCCGAGCAGCAGCGGCAACGTCTTGATCACGTTGCTCCACTTCACGGGTGTCAGCAGTTCGGTGAGCACCTTGAGCGAGCCGTCCATCAGGAAGACTTTGGCGAGCACCAGAGCTCCGAAGGCCAGCAGCGCGCCGACGATGCCCGCGAACACCGCCTCCAGCACGAACGGGGCCTGGATGAACCAGTTCGAGGCGCCGACGAGCTTCATCACGGCGACCTCCCGGCGCTTGCTGTACGCCGCGACCTGGATCGTGTTCACCACCAGGAGCAACGCCGCGACGCCCTGCACGATGGCGATCACGAGCGCCATGCTCTGCAGGCCGCTCATGATCCCGAAGATCTTCCCCAGCAATCTACGCTGATCAATGATGTCGCTGATGCCCGGGTAGCTCTTGTACTTGTCGAACGCCTTCTGGTACTCCTCCGGGTTCTTCAGCGACAGCCGGAACGACTCCGGCAGCGTGTCCGGCTTGACGGAGTTCACCAGGTCGGGCGCGTCCCGGAACATGGTCTTGAAGTTCTCGTACGCCTCGGCCTTGGTCTCGTGGAAGTAGCTCTCCACGAGCGGGTCGCCCTTGATGGCGTCCTCCAGCGAGGTGCGCTCGGCGTCGGTCACTTCCTTCTTCAGATAGATCGACACCTGGATCTTGTCGTAGAAGTAGACCTTCATGTCCTCGACCTGGAGGAACAACAGCAGGCTCGCGCCCAGCATGGTGAGCGAGACGGCCATCGTGATCATCATGGCGATCGTCATCGTGACGTTGCGCCACAGTCCAAGGAAGACTTCGGACAGGACGTACTTCGCGCGCATCGGGGAGAAGCCTTTCGGGGTTGGGTGCGATCAAGCCGTTCAGCCGTAGACGCCGCGGGGCTGGTCGCGCACGATCCGTCCACTGTCGATCTCGACAACGCGGCGGCGCATCTGGTTCACGATGTTGGAGTCGTGGGTCACCATGACGACCGTCGTACCGGTCCGGTTGATCCGGTCGAGCAGGCGCATGATCTCGATGGAGGTGTCCGGGTCGAGGTTTCCGGTGGGCTCGTCGGCCAGCAGGATCAGCGGCCGGTTCACGAACGCCCGGGCGACCGCGACGCGCTGCTGCTCACCGCCGGAGAGCTCGTGCGGGTAGCGGTGCTCCTTGCCGCCGAGGCCGACCAGCTCGAGGACCTCGGGCACGACCCGCCGCGCCACGGCCTTCGACTTGCCGATCACCTCGAGGGCGAACGCCACGTTCTCGTACGCCGTCCGGTTCGGCAGCAGCCGGAAGTCCTGGAAGACGCAGCCGATCGAACGGCGGAAGTTGGGGATCTTCCACGACCGCATCGCGCCGACCTCACGCCCGTTGACGTGCACCTTGCCGCGGGTGGGCTGGATCTCGCGCAACAGCAGCTTGATGATCGTGGACTTGCCGGAACCGGACGGGCCGATGAAGAAGACGAACTCCCCCTTCTCGATCCCCACCGAGATCTCGTCCAGCGAGGGGCGGGAAGCCTTCGGGTATGTCTTCGTCACATGCTCGAGCGCAATCACGGTCGGAGAGTCTACGCGGTGTAACTGCGACGCCAACTCCGGCAGCCATGATCACATCGCTGCGCACAAATTGCGGGGAATTTGTGGTAATCAGGGCGCGGTTAACCACTAACTCCCGCAATTTGTGGGACGTCAGGCTGCCGCGCCGCGCTCCTGCTGCCGGCGCCACCGGATGCCGGCCTCGATGAACGGGTCGATCTCACCGTCGAAGACCGCGGCCGGATTGCCCGTCTCGTACTCAGTCCGAAGATCTTTCACCATCTGGTACGGATGAAGCACGTAGGACCGCATCTGATCGCCCCACGACCCGGCGACGTCCCCGCGCAGCGCGTCCATCGTGGCCTGTTCCTCGGCCTGCTTGAGGGCCAGGAGCTTGGCCTTGAGCACGACCATCGCGGTCGCCTTGTTCTGCAGCTGGGAGCGCTCGTTCTGGCAGGAGACGACGATCCCGGTGGGCAGGTGGGTGATCCGGACCGCCGAGTCGGTCGTGTTGACGCCCTGGCCGCCCGGCCCGCTGGAGCGGTACACGTCGACCCGGATGTCGTCCTCCGGCACCTCGATCTCGTCGGTCTGTTCGACGACCGGGACCACCTCGACCGCGGCGAAGCTGGTCTGCCGGCGACCCTGGTTGTCGAACGGGCTGATCCGGACCAGCCGGTGCGTACCGCCTTCGACACTGAGCGTGCCGTACGCGTACGGCGCCTTCACCGCGAAGGTGGCCGACTTGATGCCCGCCTCCTCCGCGTACGACGTGTCGTAGACGTCGGTCGGGTAGCCGTGCCGCTCGGCCCAGCGCAGGTACATCCGCAGCAGCATCTCGGCGAAGTCGGCCGCGTCCACGCCGCCCGCGCCGGACCGGATCGAGACGAGCGCCTCGCGGGCGTCGTACTCCCCGGCCAGCAGCGTACGGATCTCGAGCTCGTCGATGGTCTTGTGCAGCGCGGTCAGCTCGGTGCCGACCTCGGCCAGCGATCCCGCGTCCTCCTCGGACTGCGCCAGCTCCAGCAGCACGACCGCGTCGTCGAGGCGTGAGCGCAGCCGTTCGAGTTTGGTGATCTCGCCGCCCACGTACGACAGCCGGGACGTCAGCTGCTGGGCGCGGGCCTGGTCATCCCAGAGATCGGGTGCCGCCGCGGCCTCCTCCAGCTCGGCCTTCTCCTTGCGCATGCGGTCGAGATCGAGCACGGCCTCGATGTTGCGCAGCGTGGCGTCGAGCGTCTTGAGCTGATCGGCGTAGTCCGCGGGAGTCACGCGTCAAGCCTACTCACCCGGCCGATCACGGAGTTGTCAGAGCGGTACGCAGGGTCGTGTCGGCCCGGCGAGCCGCGCCCACAACTCCGTGATCGGGTACCTACTTGGTCGGGACGGTCTTGAGCCAGGCGAGTGCGGCCTTGTGGTAGCCGACGGCGAACTCCAGTGCCGCGGCACCGTAGTCGTCGCCGTCCTTCTTGACTTCCTTCGCCTGGTCACGGGCCTCCGCGAGGGCCTGGGTGTGATACTCGGTCGCGTTCGCGTACAGCTCCTTGAGCTGGGCCGCCGTGTGCTGCGAGCCGAACGCCACCCGCAGCGCGACCGGGTTGCGTACCGCGTCCCGCCCGGGTTGCTCGGCGAGCCAGCGTACGAACACCCGCTTGCCGGCCGGGGTGATCGCGTACGGCTGGCTGGACCGCGGTCCAGGCTTGCCGAGTTTCACGAAACCCTGCTCGGCGAGTGCGGGCAGCTCCCGATAAACCTGACTGCGGGTCATCGACCAGAATGGTCCGAGCCGGCGCTCGGCGGCGGCCATCAACTGGCCACCTGTCATAGGACCTTCGTGCAGCAAGCCAAGTAGGGCCGCCGCAGTCGGGTTGACTCCAGAATCCGCCATGGCTCTACGCTGCCACTTTGTCGGCCTCCAGTCCAGGATTTCGGATAATCCACTGTGGTCATCTCCACTGTGCACTGTCCGGCGGGGACTGTCTGGAGAGGACGGTCGGAGTGGGCCGGCGGGCCGGTCTCGTCCGGTTTGTCCGGTTGGCGGTGAGTGGGCCGGGCGGGCGCCGTGCCCGGTCGATGAGGACGCAGTGTGCCAGGGCGGGTATGCGAAACCTGGGTGGTTTGTCCAGGGCCGGGCGGCCGGCCGCGATGCGCGCGAGCCCGTGCCGCCCACAGCGTGCCGACCGCCGGACGATGCGGTGCGTCATGATCCACGCGTCACCAGCCTGAATCCAGCGGCCTCAGATCCAGGCTGGTGACGCGTGGATCACAACAATGGCCCGGCGGCGCAGCCGTCGGCCGCAAACCAGGCACCCGAGCACACACCGACTGCCAGTCCCCGGCCACGGAGAGTCATGAACCCCCGCCCGGGCGGGACGGTGCCTGGTCATGATCTCGATACCAGGCCCGACCGGCGGCGGATGCCCCCGCGAGCCGATGGTCACCACCGGCGATCTCCCCGGGACGTCGGCGGATCGGTCGACTGAAATCGATCATGGCATCGCCGCCGCCTCACTGTGGACAGTCCACGATGGACCGCTATCAGCCACCGGCCGACTGTGACGGCATGGGGTACGCGGTCGGCATCGGGTCGCCGATCCCGGGCTCGCCCGGCAGCGGCTCGTAATGCCAGGTCGGCGTCGGCTTACCGGACGCGCCCGCACCCTCGCCGCCCGCACCCTCGCCGGACGCGTCCTTCCCCGACGTCGACGATGAGCCGGACCCGGCTCCCGCCGTACCCCCGAAGTCCTGGTTGGCGAGGGCGGCCGCGCCGACGCTGACGACGGCGATGAGGATGGCGGCTGCGGCCATGCCCGCGGCGGCCCGCGCGCCCCCGCGCTTCTTCGGCCACGGAGCGACCGGGGCCGACGGCATCGGCGCGCCCGGTGGCCGTACGGCCGGCGCCTGGCCCTGGTACTCGGGCGCGATGTGCGAGGCCGGCACGGCGACCATGAGCCCACTCGCGGCCGCGGCCGGGGAGACCGGCGCGGCGCTGAGCGGTACCCAGGTGACCGTGGGCGAGGCGGTGCCGACGGCGCTGGCGTTGCGCTCCCACCACGTGACGTCCGCACCGGAGAGCCGGGGCAAGGGGGCAAGACCGTCGAGGCCCGGCTCCAGGCCGCGGAGGAGGTCGGCCAGCTCGCCCGGCGCGGGTCGCCCGGCCGGATCCTGCCGCAGGCACGCCTCGATCAGGTGCCACGCCTCCGGCGGCAGGCCGGGCGGCGGCACCGGGACGCACTCGGCGTGCCGGCGCAACACGTCGGCGGCGGAGCCACCGCGGTACGGGCTCCGCCCGCAGATCAGCTCGAAGAGCACGATGCCGAGCGCGTAGATGTCGGCGCCCGGGCTGGGTGAGCCGCCCGCGACGACCTCGGGAGCGACGTACTCCGGCGTGGCGAGCACCGGCCGGACCCGGCGGCCGTCCACGACCGGCATGGTCTCCTCGGCGAACATCTTCCGGGCCACGCCGAAGTCGGCCAGCTTGACCGGCCCACCGTCACCGGGAACCAGGATGTTGCCGGGCTTCACGTCGCCGTGGATGACACCCCGCGTGTGCAGGTACGCCAGCGAGTCCGCGATCTGGGAGACCACGTTGACCGCGACGACCGGCGGCAGCGGGCCGTCGGCGCGCAGCCGGCGCCGCAGGTCCAGGCCCTCGACCAGCTCGAGGACGAGCGCGTACCGGTCGTCGGCGACCACCAGGTCCCGCACCCGGATGACGGAGACGTGCTCGAGCTCCGAGAGCAGCTCGGCTTCCGCGAGGAACGCGTCGACCAGATCGGCCTGCGCGGCGGCCTCGGCCCGCAGCACCTTGATCGCGACGCGCTCGCCGGTGAATGTGTCCACGGCACGCCAGACCTGCCCGATCGCGCCTCGCGCGATCTCGGTGGCGAGCTGGTAGCGACCCGCCATAAGCCTGTCCATCGTGACCTCCCCTAACTGCGGAAGCCACGCTACGGTGCCACAGCCGGCCCCGGTCGTCAGTCAAGTTCTGATGGCACAAACCCGGGACTGACCGAACGGACAGGGATTTCGAGCCGGATTTACAGGCGGGACCGGAGCTCCCACAACTCGGGATAGAACCGCATTTCGATCCGCGACCGCAGGTACGCTCCGCCCGCGCTGCCGCCCGTACCGGGCTTGGTGCCGATCTGGCGCTCGGCCATCAGCACGTGCCGGGCTCGCCACAGCGACCACGCCTGGTCGTGTTCGACCAGCGTCTCCGCGAGATCCCAGAGCGCGCCGTAGTGCTCGCGGTCGTTGGCGATCCGCGCGTACGCCGCGAAGCGCTCCTCCGGCGTGTCGACCGGGAACCCGGCGTGGGCGAGCACGGCGAGGAAGCCGTCCCAGAGACTGGGCTCGTCGAGGCGGCGCTTGAGCCGGTCGCGTTCGATATCCGACAGACCACGGAAACGGTTGACAAAGCCGGGGTCCTTGAGTCCCGACACGAACTCGATCTCGCGGAACTGCACCGACTGGAAGCCGGACGCGGGCGCCAGCTTGTTGCGGAAGATCAGGAAGTCCTGCGGCGTCATGGTGTCGATGACGTCGACCTGGTGCACCAGCAGGCGCTCGATGACGTGGCACCGCTCCAGGCGCAGCCGTGGCCGGTACGACTCGCCGTCGAGCATCCGGTCGCGCGCGTCGGTCAGCTCCCAGAGCAGGAGCTTGAACCACAGCTCGTACGCCTGATGGATGGTGATGAACAGCAGCTCGTCGTGTGCCGGCGGGGCAGACTCCGGCACCTGCTGGTCGAGCAGTTCCGCCAGCCGCAGGTAGCTGCCGTAGGTCAGCCGCCCACCCTGCTCCCCGAACCTCGGATCACCGAGCGGCGGTACTTCGTAGGTCACACCTGCCAGGCTAGATTAGGACCCCGTGGCGCTGACGCTCGGCACGTGGCTCGGCAGTCTCTCGCACGGCCAACTCGGAGAAGTCCTCACCCGGCGCCCGGATGTGCTGTCTCCGCCCGTTCCGGGCACGATCGGGGAGCTCGCGGACCGGCTCCAGTCCCGCCCGTCGGTGAGCGTGGCGTTCCACGCGCTGCCGCAGCCCGCGGTCCAGCTCGTCGAGGCGCTCCAGACATTCGGCGGGCCGTCGGTACCCCGCGAGCAGCTCGCGGCGGCGCTCGGCCGTACCGCCGACGATCCGGACCTGGCGGCGACGCTGCGCGTGCTCGCCCTGCGCGCGCTGGTCTGGCCGTCCGGCGACGAGCTGTGCATGGCCGGTCCACTGTGGTCGGCGTTCGCCTACCCGCTTCACCTCGGACCGCCGGCTGAGCGGTTGCTCGCCGCGCGCAACGCCACCGAACTGCGCAAGGTCGCGGCCACCCTCGGCACCCCGGGCGGGCGGACCAAGAGCCAGGTCATCGAGCAACTGGTCGCCGCGTTCCGGGCCGGCGACCTCGTCCGGGCGTCGATCTCCGAAGCCCCGCACGACGTCCGCAGGACGCTGGAGTCCGTGGCGTGGCGCGGGCCCGTCGTGCGCCACCCCGACATCATCTACGGGTACGGGCACAGCGCGAACCCGGTTCTGGACTGGGCTCTGAGCCGGGGCCTGCTGGTGGCGGACGGCTGGCAGGCGGCGGTCATGCCGGGCGAGGTCGGCATGGCGCTGCGCGGTCCGGACTGGCGGGCGCCGTTCACGCCGGACCCGCCGGAGCCGGCACTGGTCGACGCCGCCCCGGACGCCGTGGCCCGCGAGGCGGCAGCGGCCGCCGCGGCCACGGTGACCGGGGTGACCGCGCTGGTGGACGTGTGCGCGACCGTGCCCCCGGCGCTGCTCAAAGCCGGCGGCGTCGGCACCCGCGAGCTGCGCCGGCTGGCCAGGGCGGTGGGCGATCCGGAGCCGGCCGCCAAGCTGTGGCTGGAGCTGGCGTTCAGCGCGGGTCTGCTCGCGGTCGACGAGCACGCGCTGCTGCCGACCGCCGCGTACGACGAGTGGCGCGTCCTGGAGCCGGCGGAGCGGCTGGCGCCGCTGCTCACCACGTGGTGGCGGCTGCCGTCGCACCCGTCGGACCCGGCGCTCACCCGGACCTCGTTCGGCGACCTCATGGTGGACCTGCGCCGCGAGTTGCTCCGGGCCGTCGCCGGGTTGCCCGCCGGCCAAGGGCTCGCGGACCACAGTGGCCTGGGGCCGATGCTGACCTGGCGGGCGCCGTTGCTGCTCGGCGCGCTGGACGGACCGGGCGACCTGCCGGCCGCGCTCTGGGCCGAGGCCGGCCTGCTCGGGCTGGTCGCCCACGGCGCGTTGACGCCGCTCGGCGCGGCACTCATCAGTGAGCCCGCGACCGTGCCGGCGGTCGCCGGGTCGCTCCTGCCGTCCGCTGTGGACTCCGCGCTCTTCCAGGCGGACCTGACCGCCGTCGTGCCCGGTACGCCCACCGCCGCGCTCGCCGCGCTGCTCGACTCGGCCGCCGACCGGGAGTCCGCGGGCGGGGCGGCCACCTGGCGGTTCTCGCCGGGGTCGGTCCGGCGGGCGCTCGACGCGGGTGCCGACCCGGCGGACCTGCTCGCCGCGCTGGCCTCGGCCGCCTCCGGTGGGGTGCTGCCACAGCCGCTGGAGTACCTCGTCGGGGACGTCGCGCGTCGGCACGGGCACGTCCGGGTCCGTACCGTCGCCTGCGTGCTGCACGCGCCGGACGCGGCCCTGCTCGCCGAGATCGCGGCCACCCGGTCGCTGGTCCGGCTCGGGCTGCGCCTGCTCGCCCCGACCGTGCTCGCCAGTGCCAAGCCGGCCGATGAGACGCTGGCCGGGCTGCGGGCCGCGGGGTACGCGCCGGTGGCCGAGCAGGCGGACGGGACGCCGGTCCTCGAACGGGTCGAACCGCGCCGGGCCCAGGCCGTTCCGGGCCGGGCCCGGCGGGCGGCGGCTCCTCCGCAGCGCCGCCGGTCCGCGACCGCCGTCGATGTCGCCGCGCTCGCCGCGCGGTTGCTCGCCGGGCCACTGCCGAGCGACGAGCCGCCGCCGGACGAGTCGCCAGGTGGGTTGGTCGGTGTCTCGGCGCGGGCACCGTCGGGCGGCCCGGCGGGGCCTGGCCTGACCGCGCCGGCGTCGTCCGGGCGCCGGCCCGGGGCGGCCCAGGTACCCGGACCAGCCGGCCCCGCCGCCGTGATCGACTTCTACGCGACCCAGCTCTCCGACGAGGAGCGCACGCTGCTCGGCCATGCGGTCGAGCGCGGCGGCCTCGTGAAGATCCACTACACCAACTCGGAGGGCACACCGTCGTCGCGCGTCATCGAGCCGCTGGCCCTCCACGGCAAGATCGTCGAGGCCTGGTGCCACCTGCGCGAGGAGGAGCGCATGTTCTCGCTCGACCGGATCGACGCGGTGGCCCCGGCCTGACGCTTGCCCCCGCCAGCCCGTCCCGCCCGGCTCAGCCCATGTGCGGGTAGGTGTGGTCGGTCGGCGGGACGAAGGTTTCCTTGATCGTGCGCGGGGAGAGCCAGCGGACCAGGTTCTGCCACGAGCCGGCCTTGTCGTTGGTCCCGGAGGCGCGGCCCCCGCCGAACGGCTGCTGCCCGACCACGGCACCGGTCGGCTTGTCGTTGACGTAGAAGTTCCCGGCCGCGAACCGCAGCGCATCGCTGGCCCATTCGACGACCCGCCGGTCGGTGGCGAAGATCGACCCGGTCAGCGCGTACGGGGCGGCGGACTCCGCCTGCCGTACCGTCTCCTCGAACCGGGCGTCGTCGAAGACGTGCACGGCGAGAATCGGTCCGAAGTACTCGGTGATGAACACCTCGTGCCCGGGGTCGGAGCACTCGACCAGGGTCGGCCGGACGAACCACCCCTCGGAGTCGTCGGCCGTACCACCGGCGAGGACCGTACAGGCGTCGGAGTTCTTCATCATGTCCAGCGCCGCGGCGTGCTTGGCGAACGCCCGCGCGTCGATGACCGCGCCGCCGAAGTTGCGGAAGTCCCGCACGTCGCCGTAGGTCAGGCCGTCCGCGGTCGCGGCGAGCCGGTCGCGGAGGCCGCCCTCCCACAGCGACCTCGGCACGTACGCGCGCGAGGCCGCCGAGCACTTCTGGCCCTGGTACTCGTACGCGCCGCGGATGAGCGCGGTGTGCAGGGCGTCCGCGTCCGCCGAGGAGTGCGCGACCACGAAGTCCTTGCCGCCGGTCTCGCCGACCAGCCGCGGATAGCTGCGGTACTTGTCGATGTTCTGCCCGACGGTCCGCCACAGCAGCTGGAACGTCTTCGTGGACCCGGTGAAGTGGATCCCGGCCAGATCCGGGTCGGCCAGTGCGACCTCGGAGACCACCGCACCGTGGCCGGTCATCATGTTGATCACACCGGCGGGCAGCCCGGCCGCCTCCAGCAGCCGCATGATGAAGTGCGCCGCGAACTGCTGCTGCGGCGACGGCTTCCACACCACGGTGTTGCCCAGCAACGCGACCGACGTCGGCAGGTTGCCGGCGATCGCGGTGAAGTTGAACGGCGTGATCGCGTAGACGAAGCCTTCCAGTGGCCGGTGGTCGAACCGGTTCCACACGCCCGGCGAGGAGAGCGGCTGCTCGCCGAGCAACTTGTGTCCGAAGTAGACGTTGAACCGCCAGAAGTCGATGAGCTCGCAGGCCGAGTCGATCTCCGCCTGGATCGCGGTCTTCGACTGGCCGAGCATGGTCGCGGCGTTGAGCGTGTCCCGCCACGGGCCGCTGAGCAGGTCGGCGGCGCGAAGGAAGACGGCGGCCCGCTCCTGGTACGGCAGCGCCCGCCACATCGGCGCCGCGGCCTTGGCGGCCGCCACCGCAGCGGCCGCATCCTCGTTGGTTGCGTTATGGGTGATCCCCAGCACGTGCCGGTGCCTGTGCGGCTGGACGACCTGGATGGCCTCCCCGCCGCCCATCCGTTGCTGTCCGTCGATGGTCATCGTCAGGTCGAGCTGGTCGTCGGCGAGCTCACCGAGGCGGCGCTGGAGGCTGTCACGCTCGGCGGTGCCGGGCGCGTAGGTCCGTTGAGCTTCGTTGCGCGGTTCAGGAACGGCGACGATGGCGTCCATACCACCCATCCTCTCACCCCTACCACCCTGCGTACCCTTGACCCGGCGTGGCAGTGAGGAGCAACGAGATGAGCGAGCCCGGCGAGTACGACGAACCGCCCACCCCCCGCACCGGGCTGCTCGTCGGCCTGGCGGTCGCCTGGCTGGCGGCGATCCTGTGGACCGCGCACGCGTCGATCGCGGTCAGTGGCGCCGGCGTCGGACTGATCAACGCGGCGATCGCGTTACCGAACGTGGTTTCCGCCTGCCTCCTGGCCGGTGGCGCGGTCGGCCTGACCGCCGCCGCGAGGCTCGGTGACCGGTCGCCGGGCGCGCTGATCGGCGCGGGTGCCGTCGGAGGTCTGGTGGTGGGCGCGCTCGCCGCGGCGTACACGTTGCTCAACTGGGGCGTCGGCGGCCCGGTCACGGCACTCGCGGTGATGTTCGCGGTGGCCGGTGTGCTCGGCGGTGTGCTCGCCGCGGCCCTGCCCCGGGCGGTGGCGGTCGCCGGCCTGCTGGCGACGCTCGCGGTCTTCGTGATCTGGCTCGGCTCCAACTTCGCCAAGGAGAGTTTCGTCGGCCTGTTCAGCCCCGCCGAGGCACAGAGCGCGAACGGGTACTTCCTCGCGCTGGTCGCGCTGGTCGGCGCGATCGCGGCCGGGCTGCTCGCGTTCTGGCACCTGCGGCGCAGCGCACGGCTGGGGGCCGGCGTGCCGGCGCGGTGGCCGGTGTACCTCGCCGCCGGCCTGCTCCCGGGCGCCATACTGCTGCTCGCCGAGGCGATCACCCGGATCGGCGGTGCGCGGTTGGTGGCGCTCGCGGCGGCGGGCAGCGAGATCGACCGGTACCGGTTCGCCGACGCGGCCGGGTCGCGCCTGAATCACGCGCTCGTGGTGCTGTTCCTCGGCGGGATCACCGCGATGATCGCGTTCGGGCGGACACTGCCGCGGCGGCAGCCCCAGGCGGACCAGGCGGACCAGGCGGACCGGGCGGACCGGGCGGACCGGGCGGACCGGGCGGACCGGGCGGACCGGGCGGATGAGAGGGACCAGGAGGACGCAGACGACGAGGCGGAGCCGGAGAATCAGCCGGTGAGCCGGTCCAGCTCGGACACGTCGTACCACTCCAGCTCGTGATCTTCCGCGCTGTCGACCGCGAACTGGGCGTCCGGGTCGCCGGCGACCGCCTCCTCGACGACCGCGGCGGCCGCCGCGACGTCCGCCTCGGCGCCCGGGCTGTCCACGTGTACCGCCACCACCGCGGAGAGCGGGACCGCGGTGTCCAGCCGGACCTCGCTCGACCCGAGGTCGAGATCGGTGCGGACCACGGCGGTCGACGGCATGTCGGCCGAGACGACCACCCGGCGCCGCGGCGCGCCCGGATCGGCCCGTAGCAACCGCAGTGCGCTCTGCGCGGCGCGGGTGAACGCGACGTACTCCAGCTCCTCGTCGTCACCCTCCGCGTACCACTCGCGTAGGGCCGGGGTGACCGCGTGCGCGACGAGCGCGGCCGCGCCGAGCTCAGCGGTGCGGCGCAGCAGATCGAGCGCGGACATGGTCGCCGGCAGGTAGACGCGGACCAGCTCAGTCACGCCCTGTTTCTACACCTCGGGCGGGGCCACCGGAGGCGGCGTGGCAGCGGCGTGTTGTCGGCGTTTCGTTGTGCGGCATGCGCGAAATCGGGACAGGGGATGCAGGCGCTCCCCAGCACAGGCGAACGGTGGCAAACTGAAGCGATGGAGGGTTCCCGGTTCCTCCTGCTCTCCGACGTGGCCACCGAGCTGAACGTGTCGGATTCGCAGGTCTACCACATGGTGCGCAGCGGCGAGCTGCCCGCCATCAAGGTCGGCGGCCGGGGACAGTGGCGGGTGGAGCGGTCGAAGCTGGAGGAGTACATCCAGCGCAAGTACGACGAGACCGCGGCGTGGGTGGCCGAGAACCCGCTGAGCCAGGGCGACATCTGACCGTTGACGACACACGACCCGGCGGGTACAACTGATCGCAAGCAAACGCAGGCAAACGCAAGGTCATCTACGGGGAGAGCCGATGCCTGTCGCCCTGTCGTCGCGACCCATCACCGTCCGATCAGCTCCACCGCTCGAGCCACCCTTCGACGACGAGTCACCGCCCGCGGTCCGGGTCCTCGACACGCAACCGATGCTCCCGCTGGACTGGTCCCAGTCGCGCCCCGGGCGGACCGCGCCGTTCGTCCAGGCCTGGCCGGCCGGCGACCAGCCGCGCTCGGGCCGACCCAGGCCGGCGGCTTCACCGGCGCGCGGCGCGACGATGCACTTCCTCTCGCTCTGCCTGGAGGTGCTCAACGGCTTCCGCCCGCCGTGGCACCTGCGCCCGCTGACCGCCCCGGCCGAGTTCACCGGGGTCGCCGAGCAGCTGACGAAGGCGCTCCGGCGGGTGCCACCGGCCGGCGCTGGGCGCGGCCGGGTCCGCCTGCGCGAGCTGCGGGTCTGCGAGCCGCAGCCGGACATCGCCGAGGCCGCCGCCGTGCTGGGGCACGACGACCGGGCCTGGGCGATGGCGCTGCGTCTCGAACGACGACCGGCCGGCTGGCTCTGCACGCTCGCCGAGGTGATCTGAGATGTCCGGCTCAGACTCCCGGGGCACCGTGGCAGCGCTTGTACTTCTTGCCCGACCCGCACGGACAGGGCGCGTTGCGCGACGGTCCGCTCGAGCTGGCCTGGCCCGGCGCCGGCCGACGGCTCCCACCGGTCCGGCCGCCACCGCCGCCGCCACCGCCACCACCACCGCCACCGCGACCGCCGCCGGAGGCGCCAGCGGAGGCGCCACCGGCACCACCCGTCGCCGAGCTGGTCGCCGGGCCGAGGCCGAGGGCCGGCGCGGAGTGCACGACTCCGCCGGCGCCGGCCGCACCGTCGATCGCCGGTGCGCTGTACTGCAGCGCCCGCGGCGCCTGCCGGCCGAGGCCCTTCGCCCGGATCTCGACGTGGCCGTCGCCACCGGAACCGACACCCTCCGGCAGCGGCACGCCGACCGGGCCGGGCAGTGGTGGCGGGGGCGCCTCCTCGACCTGCACCTCCAGGTTGAACAGGAAGCCGACCGTCTCCTCCTTGATGCCGTCCATCATGGTGGCGAACATGTCGAAGCCCTCGCGCTGGTACTCGACGAGCGGGTCGCGCTGGGCGTACGCCCGCAGGCCGACACCCTCCTGGAGGTAGTCCATCTCGTAGAGGTGCTCGCGCCACTTGCGGTCGATAACCTGCAGCAGCACCATCCGCTCGAGCTGCCGCATCGCCTCCGAGCCCAGCTCGGTCTCCCGCCGCTCGTAGGCCGCGTGCGCGTCCTCGGTGAGCCGCGCGGCGATGAAGTCGGTGTCGAGCGCCTGCCGGCCGCCGGCCTCCTCCTCGAGGTCGTCGATGGTGATCCCGATCGGGTAGAGCTGCTTGAGCGCGTTCCACAGCTGGTCGAGGTCCCAGTCCTCGGCGTAGCCCTCGGAGGTCGCCCCCGTCACGTACGCCGTGACGACGTCGTCGATCATGTGCTGGACCTGCTCGTTCAAGTCCTCGCCGTCCAGCACGCGCTTGCGCTCGGCGTAGACCACCTGGCGCTGCTTGTTGAGCACCTCGTCGTACTTCAGGACGTTCTTGCGGATCTCCGCGTTCTGCGCCTCGATCTGGGTCTGCGCGCCCTTGATCTGGCGGGTGACCATCTTGGACTCGATCGGCACGTCCTCCGGGATGTTGAAGCGGTCCATCACCGCCTCCACCGCGCCGGCCCGGAACCGGCGCATCAGCTCGTCCTGCAGAGACAGGTAGAACCGCGACTCCCCGGGGTCTCCCTGCCGGCCGGACCGGCCGCGCAGCTGGTTGTCGATCCGGCGCGACTCGTGCCGCTCCGTGCCGAGCACGTAGAGCCCGCCCGCGCCGACGACCTCCTCGGCCTCCTGTTCGCACGTCTCCTTCCAGCGCGGAAGGACCTCCTCGAGCGCCTTCTCGTAGTCGTCCGGCGCCTCGACCGGGTCGATCCCGCGCTGGCGCAGCTCCGCCGCGGCGAGGTATTCGGGGTTGCCGCCGAGCAGGATGTCGGTCCCGCGGCCGGCCATGTTCGTCGCGACCGTCACACCGCCCTTGCGGCCGGCCTGCGCGACGATCTCCGCCTCCTTCGCGTGCAGCTTCGCGTTCAGGACCGCGTGCGGGATGCCGCGCCGACGCAGCATCTGCGAGAGGATCTCCGACTTCTCCACGCTGACCGTGCCGACCAGGACCGGCTGGCCGGCCGTGTGGCGCTCCACGATGTCCTCGACGACCGCGTTGAACTTGGCCTTCTCGGTCTTGAAGATCACGTCGGGCCGGTCCGTCCGGATCATCGGCTGGTGGGTCGGGATCGGCACCACGCCGACCTTGTAGACCTTGTTGAACTCGCCGGCCTCGGTCATCGCCGTACCGGTCATGCCGGAGAGCTTCTCGTAGAGGCGGAAGTAGTTCTGCAGGGTGATGGTGGCGAGCGTCTGGTTCTCCTGCTTGATCTCCACCCCCTCCTTGGCCTCGATGGCCTGGTGCATGCCCTCGTTGTAGCGGCGGCCGTGGAGGATGCGACCGGTGAACTCGTCGACGATCAGCACTTCGCCGTCGTTGACGATGTAGTCGCGGTCCCTCTTGTAGAGCTCCTTCGCCTTGATCGCGTTGTTCAGGTAGCCGACGAGCGGGGTGTTCACCGACTCGTACAGGTTGTCGATGCCGAGCCGGTCCTCGACCCGGGCCACGCCGCGCTCGGTGACCGCCACGGTCCGCTTGGACTCGTCGACCTCGTAGTCGCCCCCGCCCTCCTTGCCGCGCTCGAGACGGGCCACCACCCGGGAGAACTCCTGGTACCACTTCGCGGACTGCTCGGCCGGGCCGGAGATGATCAGCGGCGTCCGTGCCTCGTCGATCAGGATCGAGTCCACCTCGTCGACGATCGCGAAGTGGTGCCCGCGCTGGACCAGGTCGTCGGCAGTCCACGCCATGTTGTCGCGCAGGTAGTCGAAGCCGAACTCGTTGTTCGTGCCGTAGGTGATGTCGCACTGGTACGCGACCTTGTGCTCCGCGGACGGCCGGTTCGGCATGATCACGCCGACCGACAGCCCGAGGAACCGGTGCACCTGGCCCATCCACTCGGCGTCGCGCTGGGCGAGGTAATCGTTGACGGTGACGATGTGTACCCCGTCACCGGTGAGCGCGTTGAGGTAGGCGGGCAACGTCGATACCAGCGTCTTGCCCTCGCCGGTCTTCATCTCGGCGATGTTGCCGAAGTGCAGGGCCGCGCCGCCCATGATCTGGACGTCGTAGTGCCGCTGGCCGAGCACCCGCGAAGCCGCCTCGCGTACCGTGGCGAACGCCTCCGGCAGCAGGTCGTCGAGGGTTTCCCCGTTCGCGTAGCGCTCCCGGTACTCGTCGGTCAGCGCGCGCAGCTCGGCGTCGCTGAGGTCTTGGTAGTCGCTCTCGAGCGTGTTGACGGCGTTGGCGATCGCCGACAGCCGGCGAAGCAAGCGGCCTTCTCCGGCTCGGAGAATCTTTTCCAGAATCGTCACGGGTAGCGCTCCCCTAGATGGTCATGACGACAAACTCTGTTCCGGCGCGTCCCGACGCCGCGCGGCGACCAGAGCAGTCGCCGAACCATGGTAGGCCGACCGGCTGCCCAACTGACACCTGCGCCCGCCCCGATACCCATGATCGTGACGAAACGGACACCCTTGGGGTGGGCCCACGGCCGCGAGCGGAGCGAGCCCACGCCCGGGAGCGGCGCGAACCCAACATTTGGGTCGCCTCGGGCGGTCCGGCAGGATAGCGCACATGATCGAGCTGCCGCGGGAGACGGTCGACGGCGACGGCGTACGGCTGCGGGCGGCCCGGGAGAGCGACGCCGACGAGATCGTCGTGGCCTGCCAGGACCCGGAGACCCGGCGGTACATCCACGCGCTGCCCGATCCGTACACCCGCGCGGACGCGATCTGGTGGATCACCGAGGGCGGCGAGAGCGCCTGGCGGACCGGCGGCGCGGCGTTCGTGATCGCCGACCCCGTGACCGACCGGGTCCTCGGCGGCACCGGGATCAACCGGGTGCTCGGCGAGCGGTTGCAGGGCGAGGTCGGCTACTGGGTCGCACCCTGGGCCCGGCGTCGCGGGGTCGGCCGCGACAGTACGGTCGCGCTCTCCGGGTGGGGCTTCCGGCACGGCTTCGGGCGGCTCGAACTGCTCACCGAGCCGGAGAACGCGCCCAGCCAGCGGGTCGCGCTGGCCGCCGGCTACCGGTACGAGTGTGTCCGGCGCAGTGGCGGCGTCGGGCGCAATGGCTCCCGGCACGACCTCATGGTCTGGACCAGGCTGCCGACCGACCCGGCCGGGCCGACCCCGCGGGTGCTGCCGGACCTGCCGGGTGGCGCGCTCACCGACGGCACGGTCCGCATCCGTCCACTCCGGACAGAGGACGCGGACGTGCTGTTCCGCCTCAACACGCTGCCTGAGGTCGTCGCCACCAGCGTGCCGCCGGTGGCGCCGGACGAGACCGAGACGCGGCTACGGTGCGCCCGCGCGGAGAGCCGCTGGCTCGCCGGCGAGCGGGCCGACCTCACCATCGTGGACGAGGCCACCGGCACGTACGCCGGCGAGATCGGCCTCTATTACCTCGAGCCGCTGACCGCGACCGCGATGATCGGCTACAGCCTGCTTCCCGAGTGGCGCGGCAAGGGTTACGCCACCCGGGCGGTCAGCTTGGTGGCCGGCTGGGCGTTCACCATCGTCGGTATCGCCCGCCTCGTTGCGGGCACCCATCCGGACAATGCCGGGTCGCAGCGCGTGCTGGAGCGGGCCGGCTTCCGCCGCGAGGGCATCCTGCGGGACCGCCTTCCGACGGCCGACGGTGGCCGTACGGACGACCTGCTCTACGCGCTCCTGCCGGGGGATCTCACGCCGCGAGGCTGATGACGCCGTAGTCATAGCCCTTGCGGCGGTAGACCACGCTGGGCTTCCCCGACTCCTTGTCGAAGAACAGGTAGATGTCGTGGCCGACCAGCTCCATCTGGAACAGCGCGTCGTCGACCGTCATCGGGTCGGCCGGGTGCTCCTTCTCCCGCACGATGTGCCAGGGCTGGTCGTCGTACTCGTCCTCCACCGCGGATACCGCAGGAACCGGGCCGCTGTTGCCGTTCGATGACGCCAGCGGGTCGGGAATCAGCCCCGCCGTGGCGATGGCGACGGATACCGGGGCGTGCCGCCCGCGGTGTACCCGGCGACGGTCCGCGGCACGGCGCAACCGGGTGTCGAGTTTGGCTATCGCGTTGTCCAACGCGCTGTAGAAGTCGCTGGCGCAGGCCTCCGCCCGGACGACCGGCCCGCGCGAGTAACACGTGATCTCGATGCGCTGGCAGTGGTCCGATTGTCGCGGATTGCGCTCGTGGAAAAGCTCGACGTCGACTCGGATGAGCTTCTGGTCGTAACGCTCCACCTTGTGGAGCTTTTCTCCGACGTGCACTCGGTAGTGGTCCGGCACCTCAACGTTACGGCCCTTGACGACGATGTCCACGCTTGACCTCCCCCACGGGAACTCGGGTTGGTTGTGGATCCTGCCCGGCTTTCGCTCGGGCAAACATCGGCCTGCTCGGCCTCCCCAGAGACCGCCCCAGGTCTCCCTCCGACGCGACCGAATCTGCGAAACGGGGCCTCCTCCCTGGGGTTTACGGGTGAAGTGCCTTAGACGCTAACGCCTGTTCGGCTCCACGTCACCCCTCGTCTCAAGACCGTTTTGAGTAGATTCGCCCATGGGGCACGGCTAGGTTATTTCGGGGCGAACCGGCGTTCGGTCGCGGCGAGCACCGCTGCCCGGTGCACGATCACACCCACCGCAGCGAGCTGACCACGTATCGCTGTCAACGTCGCTCCGGTCGTCACGATGTCGTCCACGACGATTACCTGTGCGCCCGCCGCGAGCACCCGGCGCAGCCGGGCGGCGCCGGTCGGCCGTACCCGGAAGGCGCCCGCCGCGGCGCGGGCCCGGGCCGGCGCGTCCAGGCCGGCCGAGTCGGGCCTGGGCGGCGCCCGCAGCGACCGGCACACGATCGCGGGCCCGAGGGTGCGCAGCGCCCGCGCGGCGTGGCCGGCCAGGCGGGCGACGTGGTCCCCGTAGCGCTGCCGCGCCGCCGCGGCGGTCGCGGGCACCGGGACCAGCGCGACCGGCGTGCCCGGAGAGACTCCGGCGGAGACCACCGCGGCGAGCAGCCGCCCCAGCGGGCGCGCCAGGTCGTGCCGGCCGCGCTCCTTGTACGCCAGGATCAGCTCGCGCAGTACGCCGTCGTAGCCGCCCAGCGCGGCACACGGCGGGAAGCCCGGCGGAACAGGATCGGGCGCGACCGGGCCGGGCGCGACCGCGGACACAACCGCCGCGCAGGTCCCGCAGACGGGGGTACGGCTGCCCGCCCCGCAACCGGCGCACTCGGCGGGCAGCACGAGGTCGAGCAACGCCGGCCACACGGATCACTCCAGGAAGAATGGTGCCAGCACGGTTGGCGCCTCGGCCGGCGGCGTGGGCGCGGGGGACGGCACCGGTGTGCCGGTCTTCTGGATCTGCTGGAGGCTGCCGAAAACGTGGTACGACAGCGCGTTGTTCAGCTCGACCATGATGGGCCCCTGGCTGGAGCCGTCCATCGGGTTGTCCGGGTGGGCCACGAGCTGGGTCACCGTCGAGTTGTCGGTCGGGGTGTCGAGCTTCTCCTCCAGGGCGCCGTCGATGGTCAGCTCGGCCAGCTTGCCCGCGCCGGCGACCACCATCCGGTCGGGCCGGGTCCACGCGACACCTTCCAACCCGGTCAGGCTGGTGGCCAGCTGCCGCCAGTAGACGACCGCGGGCTCGGGGCGCAGGGCCAGGGCCGCGACGTAGACCTGACCCCCGGCGATGAATGCGATCCGCCGCCCGTCCGGCGCGGCCGCCACGTCCGTGACGTTGGACGGTACGCCGTCGAGTCTCGTGCGCTTGCCGTCCGCGCCGAACAGGTACAGCCTGCCGTCCGCGGCGATCATGCCTTGCGCTGCCCCGGGCTGGGTCGCGGTGGACAGCCACACCGGCCGGCTCATCGTGTCCGCGGGCGACCCGACCGTGACATAGGTGATCTTCTCCCCCGGCTTGGCCGTGCCGACCCGCAGCGACAGGCCTTTCGGGTCGGTCTTGACGAGGGCGCCGTACATACCGTCGGCCCGGGTGGTGATCGCGGCCTTCCGGACCGACCTGTTCTCCGGGGTGGCCAGGATCGGGGGCGGCTCCTGCGCGGCCGGGTCCTTGCACTGGGACAGGACCACACCGTCCGCGACGCAGAACATCACCGGCGAGGTAGAGAGCGCGGTCGCCGGGTTTTCCGCATGAGGGCCGGTCGGCGGCGCGTCCTCCGCCTTCAGCTGACCCTCTACCAGCAGCCTGATCGGCCCCTCGTGCTGGTCCCACAGAGACCAGCGCAGTTGGGCCATCAGCCGGTCGATCGGCACGGTCGTCGCCTTCAAGCTCACGTCCACGACCAGCGTGCCGTCCTCCAGCACCACGTTGCCACGCAGGTCGGTGCCGGCCGGCAGCGCCTGGACGCGGGCCTCCTTGAGGAAGTTGGACGGCCCCGCGAGCAGGCGCCGGACCACCTCGGTCGGTCGCTGTTGCTTCGGCAGCGTGCGGGGCAGGTACCGCAGGTCCGGGACGAGCCGGTCGTAGTCCAGATCCCAGAAGTACAGCAGGTGTGGGCGGTAGAGCACGTCGTTGTCGCTGGTGACGCCGACGAGCGCGGGCGTGAGGGCGCTCGTCAGCAGGTACACCTCCTTCGGCGGGTCGCGCAGGAACAGTCCGCCCTGGCGATCGTCGCCCGGCTCCACGTTGAAGTCCCGTCGGATCAGGGCCCGCTCGTTCTGGCCCACCGGCTCGATCGCGCCCTGATCGGTGAGCCGGCCGACCGGCTGGAGAGTGACCGAGACTCGGGTGCTGCCGTTGGCCGGCGGCGACTGCCCGAAGTCCCCCACCTGGCGGACGACCAGCGGATCCCCCGGCGGCTTCCACCCCTCCGCGACACCGGGAAGCACGAACTTGCGGACCCGATCCACCGCCGACTGGTAGTCGCCAGCCGCCGCCCGCAGGAAGTTCGTCACGAACTGCTTGCGATCCAACGTGTCGTTCCGCTCGCTCGCCACGGCGAGATCCTCGCCACCGGAGCCCAGCCCACGTTGCGGCCCGAGCTTGTCGCCGACCACGCCGGAGTCCCGGGCGACGCCGCACCCACCGAGCAGCAGCGCCACCGCCAGGAGGGCCGCGCCCGTCACCCCCCGCCGGCTACGCATCGCCGGCCTCTGACCCGGTCGGCGCGAGCACCTGCACCTCGATGGTGGCCGGCTGGGCCGGCCGCACGCCGAGATGGGCATCATCCGGTACGAGCCGCAGCGGCGACGACACCAGCCGGTCGCCGGCACGCAACGGCAGGGTGAGGCGGAACTGGGCACCCTGCCCGGGCGCACCCCACGCCTCCAGCCAGCCGCCGTGCAGGCGGGCGTCCTCCAGGCTGATCGAGAGCCCCAGCCCGGTACCGCCGGTCTGCCGGGCCCGCGACGGGTCGGCCCGCCAGAACCGGTTGAAGACCAGCTTCTCCTCGCCGGTGTTGAAGCCGATGCCGTGGTCCCGCACGGTCACCGCCGCCGCGCCGCCATCGGCCGCGAGAGTGACCCGGATCGGCTTGCCCTCGCCGTGCTCGACCGCGTTGCCGACGAGGTTGCGCAGCACCCGCTCGACCCGCCGGGCATCCACCTCGGCGATCACCGGAGCCGCCGGAAGCTGCAGCTCGACCGGGCAGCAGGCGCGTTCGGCCACCGACGAGAGCCGGTCAGCGACCCGGCGCACGATGCCCACGAGGTCATTGGGCTCGGCGTCGAGCACCGCGAACCCGGCGTCGAACCGGCTGATCTCCAGCAGGTCGGTGAGCAGGCTCTCGAACCGGTCCAACTCCAGCTGGAGCAGCTCGGCACTGCGGGCAACGGCCGGGTCGAACGAGTCGCGCTCGGAGAAGATCAGGTCGGCCGCCATCCGTACCGTCGTCAGCGGCGTACGCAGCTCGTGGGAGACGTCGGAGGTGAACCTGCGCTGCAGCCGGGACATCTCCTCCAGGCGCTGGATCTGCCGTTGCAGGTTGCCGGCCATCTGGTTGAACGCCTCGCCGAGCTGGGCGAGGTCGTCCTCGCCCCGGACGACCATCCGCTGGTCGAGCAGGCCGGCGGAGAGGCGCTGGGCGGTCCGCGCGGCGAGCCGTACCGGCCGGACCACGAGTCGGGTCACCAGCGCGGCGATGAGCGCCAGCAGGATCACCAGTGCGGCGCCGGTGACGATGACCGTACGGGTCACCTGCTCGGCGGCTTTGACCTCGGAGGCGAGCGGGAAGAGGTAGTACAGCTCGACGTTGCCCCAGTTGGTCGGTACCGGCGTGCCGTAGACCAGGTACGTCTCCGGGCGCCCGTCGAGGTCCACGGTGCGGTGCTGGTGGGCCACCCAGCCCTGGTTGACCGTGTCCCGCAGCGCCGGAGTTATCGCGGTCTGCGCGGCCGCGGCCACCGCCGCGTTGTCCGGCCACGACTTGATGGCGGTCTCCGGGTCGCCGCGGCGCACGATCGCCACCACCACGTCGGAGCCGATCTGCTCCGGCCGGCTCGCGAGCAGCGAGAGAACCTCGGCGAAGCGGACCGTCTGCAGGTCCGGGTCGGAACTCTGGGTGACCACGCCGAGCTGGCGGGTGGCCAGGCCGGCGCCGACCTCGACCTGCTCCAACGCCTTGTCCCGCCGGGCCTGCAGGAGATTGTCCGTGATCCCCTTGGCGACCAGGAAACCGAACGTCCCGACCAGCGCGGCCGAAATCGCCAGGGTGATGGTGACGATCCGGAGCTGGAGGGAGAGTCGCCAGGCCCGCCGGACCGCCGCCCACGCCACGGTCACCCGCCGGACGACCGTTCGGCGGGTGGTCCGAAGCGCCGCGGTGACGCGGCTGGCGAGGATGTCTCGGGGGAGGGCCATGGTGACGATCGGGTCAAACCTAGCCGGTGCCGGCTTTGTATCCCACACCGCGCACGGTCAGGATGATCTCCGGCCGCTCCGGATCCGGCTCGATCTTGGCGCGGAGGCGCTGGACGTGCACGTTGACCAGCCGGGTGTCCGCCGCGTGCCGGTACCCCCAGACCTGCTCCAGCAGCACCTCCCGGGTGAACACCTGGCGCGGCTTGCGGGCGAGCGCGACCAGCAAGTCGAACTCCAGCGGAGTCAGCCTCACCTCGTCGCTGTTGCGGCTGACCGTGTGCGCCGGCACGTCGATGGTGATCTGGTTGCCGGGCGGGCCGATCGTGAGCATCTCCGGCGTCACGTCCTCGCCACGGCGAAGGCGGGCCCGCATGCGGGCCACCAGTTCCTTGGGCTTGAACGGCTTCACGACGTAGTCGTCCGCGCCCGACTCGAGGCCCAGCACCACGTCGACCGTGTCGCTCTTCGCGGTCAACATGACGATCGGAACCCCGGACTCGGCCCGGATCGCGCGACACACGTCGATCCCGCTCATGCCCGGAAGCATCAGGTCGAGCAGGACGATGTCGGGCCTCGCCTCCCGGAAGGCCGCGAGCGCGCGCTCGCCGTCTGCGACGAAGGAGGGCAAGAACCCCTCGCTGCGCAGCACGATGCCGAGCATCTCCGCCAGCGCGGGGTCGTCGTCGACCACCAGGACCCGGGCTCTCATGCGATCCAATATTCCACGACTTCCCACGTCCCCGGTGACCCGAGCTCGGCAAGATCGTCACAAGTTCGCCGCAACCGGGCGTACGGGCGGTTACGACCGGGCGCGACCGTCTTGCGCCGGCCCCGTGGTACGTGCCTGGCTGTGCCAGGATGTGGCGCGTCGAGCTGGGAGGGCACAGGTGGAGAACGCCGGGGTGCTGGCACTGCGCCCGTTGACCGTCGGGGAGCTGCTCGACGCGTCGCTCGTGCTGCTGCGTACCCGGGCCCGCACCCTGCTCGGACTGGGCCTGCTGGTCGCCGCCGTCGAGCAGGCGCTGCTCTACCCCCTGCGCGCCGCGGCCCACGTCGGGACCAGCTACATCCCCCGGGACGGGTACGTCCCGCAGTGGTGGACGCTCGTCGCGGTCGGCTTCGGCACAGAGGCGGCGATCGTCGCGGTGCTCGGCGGGGTGGCCGGCGCCGCCGTCCTGCCGGCCCTGCTCGGCCGCCAGGTGCCCCGCCCCCGCCGCTCCCGCGCGTCGGTCGCGTTCTCGGTCGGCACGGTCGCCGTCGTGGTCGGGCTGATCTGCGCCGCCTGCGCCGCCGCGCTGCTGCTGCCGTGGTTCTTCGCGTACGCGTTCCTGGGCCTCGCCGCGCCGGCCGTCCTGGTGGACCGGCGCGGTGCGGGCGGCGCCCTGCTGCGCTCGGTCAAGCTGGTCGCGCGGTCCGCGCTGCGCCCGGGGGTCATCCGCCTCCTCGGCTACCTGGCCTGGCTGATGTTCCGCCTCGCGTTGAGCGCAGGGGCCGCCGCGCTGCTCCGGCTGATTCCGGGCATCCCGGCCGGCGGCGCCTGGGCGGACGTGCTGCCGATCGTGAGCTGGTTGCTGGTCAACGCGATCGCGTACCCGGTGCTCGGCTGCCTCGACGCGATCCTGCACATCGAGGCGCGCATGCGTGTCGAGGGCCTGGACATCGCGCTCGGCCGCGCGCTGCGCCGCCGCGAGCCCCTCGATCCGGCTCTGGCCGCGCCATGAGCAGGTGGTGGAACGATGTGGTCGCCGCGCTCGCGGACGTCACGCCCGGCGGCGTGATCGGCGTCGCGATCGGGCTGCTGATCCTGGCCGCGGTCGTGGCGATCCTCTGGTACACGTGGCCGCCCCGGCTGTTCTTCGGCCGCGGCAGCGCTGGCGGGCGGGACGGCGGCGGGCGCCGTCGCCGCTCGCGCTCCGGCTGGCCGAGGTGGCGCTGGCGGCTGCGGTGGCGGCGCCGGCGCAAGCGCCGCAAGGCCGCGGCGGACCTGGACGAGCTGGCGCCGGACGAGCTGCCCGACGTCCCGGCCCGGGTTCTCGCGCTCACCGCGGACCAGCTCGCCGCCCAGGGCCGGTACGCCGAGGCGGTCCGCGAACGGCTCCGGGCCATCGTCCGGGAGCTCGTCGAGCGGGAGATCGTCGACCACCGTCCAGGGTGGACAGTGACGGAGCTGGCCGCCGCGGCGGGACATGCCCGACCGCTCGCCGCGCCCGGCCTGCAGGGTGCCTCCGGCACGTTCTCCGAGATCTGGTACGGCCAGCGTCCGGCCACAGTGGAGGATGATGTCCGGATGCGCGATCACGCCCAGGACATCCACCAGGCGCTGGCGGTGGCGGCATGACCCGGCCGGCCGGCGCTCTCGCGGGTCGTACCCGCCTGACCACCCGGCGCCGCTGGCTGCGGCTCGTGATCCCGTTCGCGGTCGTCCTCGTGCTGTTCGCGGTCTCCGGCTTCGCCCACTCCGTCGAGCAGCCGGAGATCGGCGACGCGGGTACGTTCTCGCCGACCGGGACCGGGCCGGACGGGTCGAGCCGGCTCGCCGCCCTGCTCGCCGAGCGCGGCGTCACGGTGGAGCGGCAGACCAACAGCCTCGACGTCGTCCGCTCCGCGCTGCGTGGCAGCGCAACGATCTTCGTGCCCGCGCCGGGCCTGCCCAACCCGAACCTCGCCCGGGTACTCGCCGCCCTGCGTGCGGCCGGCAGCGCCAACCGCATCGTGCTCGTCGAGCCTGGCCGGACCGACCAGAACAACCTGCCCGTCTCCGGCGGGTTCGCCCGCTGGGCACCACGGACCCCCCGCCCGTCGTGCGAGAACGCGGCGGCGGACCGGGCCGGCCGCGCTACGGCCACCCGCACCAGATACTTCGTGGACCTGGACACGGCCGGCGCGTACCGCTGCTACGACGGCGGGCTCGTCGGCGTGGCGTGGCAGGAGGTCGAGCTGGTGGTGATCGGCGCGAGCGACCCGTTCCGCAACTCCCGCATCGGCGAGCACGGCAACGCCGCGCTGGCGGTCGGCCTCTTGTCCACAAAGGACCGCCTGGTCTGGCTGGACATGCACGAGCCCGAACCGGTGTCGTACTCGGTCATCGAGGGCGGGCTCGGCATAGACCTGCCGGGCGCCGACGAGGGCGGCGGGACCGGCGAGCGCAGGGACCAGCCAAACCCACTATGGACAGCGGTACCCGGGCCGTTCTGGCCCCTCCTCGTCCAGCTCGGCATCGTCGCGCTGATCCTGGCGCTGTGGCGGGCCCGCCGGCTCGGACCGCCGGTCGCCGAGCCGCTGCCGGTGGTCGTACCGGCCGCCGAGACCGTCGCCGGCCGCGGGCGGCTCTACGAACGGGCGGACGCCCGCGGGCCCGCGATGGAGGCGCTGCGGACCGCCGCCCGGCACCGGATCCAGCGGCTGCTGAACCTGCCGGCCGAGGCGGCCGAGGTCGACGTGGTCGCGGCCGTGGCGACACGGTCCCAGGTTCCGGCCGACCAGATCCGGTCCCTCCTCTACGGACCCGAACCACCCGACGACGGCCAGCTTCTCGCCGCCGCCCGCAGTCTCGACCAGCTCGTGCACATGGTCACCCACGAAAGAAAGGCAGCACAGTGATCGAAGTGGACCAGGCGCGGGAGGCGCTCGGCCGGCTGCGCACCGAGATCGCCAAGGTGGTGGTCGGGCAGGAGGGTGTCGTCGCCGGACTCGTCGTGGCGCTGCTGTGCCGGGGCCACGTGTTGCTGGAGGGTGTCCCCGGGGTCGCGAAGACGCTGCTGATCCGGACCATGGCGGCGGCGCTGAGCCTTTCGTCCAAGCGGCTGCAGTTCACCCCGGACCTGATGCCGGGCGACGTGACCGGCTCGCTCATCTACGACGCGCGCACCGCGGCGTTCGAGTTCCGCGCCGGACCGGTCTTCACGAACCTGCTGCTCGCCGACGAGATCAACCGGACCCCACCGAAGACCCAGGCGGCCCTGCTGGAGGTCATGGAGGAGCGGCAGGTCTCCGTCGAGGGCGAGCCGCGCCCGCTGCCCGAGCCGTTTCTCGTCGCGGCCACCCAGAACCCCATCGAGTACGAGGGAACGTACCCGCTCCCCGAGGCACAGCTCGACCGGTTCCTGGTGAAGCTGACCGTGCCGCTGCCGAACCGGGACGAGGAGCTCGGTGTGCTCCGCGCCCACCACGGCGGGTTCGACCCGCGGGATCTCAAGTCGGCGGGCGTGGAACCGGTGGCCGGCTCGGCCGACCTCGCGGCCGGACGCCGTGCCGTTCAACAGGTCCAGGTCGCCGAGGTCGTCCTCGGGTACATTGTGGACCTTTGCCGGGCGACCCGGGCGGCGCCGTCGCTGGACCTGGGTGCATCGCCACGCGGCGCGACCGCGTTGCTGGTGGCTTCGAAGGCGTGGGCGTGGTTGAACGGCCGGACGTACGTGACGCCGGACGACGTCAAGGCCCTGGCCCGGCCGGCGCTGCGGCACCGGGTGCGGGTCCGGCCGGAGGCCCAGCTGGAGGGCGTGACGGCCGACAGCGTGCTGGACTCGTTGCTGCTGACGGTGCCGACCCCGAGATGATGCCCACCTGGCGCGCCGCCGCGCTGCTCGCGCTCGGCGCGGTCGTCAACCTGGTCGGGGCGGTGACCGTGCCGGCCTGGCCCGATGCGTGGCTGGGCGCGGCGATCGCGCTCGGCGCGGTGCTGGTGTTGTCCATTCTGGACGGTCTCCTCGCCGGCGCGGCCGGGGACGTGCTGCTGTCCCGATCCGGCGACACCCAGACGAGGCTCGGCGAGTCCGCCACCGTCCTGCTCTCGGTGACGAACGCGGGGGTACGCACCATCCGGGGCGAGGTCCGCGACGCCTGGGTACCGTCGGCGGGTGCCGTACCGTACGCGCACGACATCCTCGTGGATCCCGCCACGACCGTGGAGCTGCCGACCGAGCTGAGTCCGACCAGGCGCGGCGAGCGGCGCGCGGTCAGGGTGACGATCCGGTCGTACGGCCCGCTGGGTCTGGGCTTCCGGCAGACCACCCGGCGGGCGGCGGACGCGCTCACTCCACCGTGGACGGTCACGGTGCTTCCCCGCTTCGACTCCCGCAAGCACCTGCCGGAGAAGCTGTCCCGGCTGCGCATCATCGACGGGCTCGTGGTGACCCGGGGACGCGGCCAGGGTACCGAGTTCGACGCGCTGCGCGAGTACGTCATCGGCGACGACGTCCGCTCGATCGACTGGCGCAGCAGTGCGCGCCGCCACGACGTCCTCGTGCGTACCTGGCGGCCGGAGCGCGACCGCCGGGTGCTCTGCGTCCTGGACACCGGGCGGACGTCCGCGGCGCGCATCTCCGGTGAGCGCGGCGCCGACGAGCCGAGGCTGGACGCGGCGATGGACGCGGCGTTGCTGCTGGCCACGCTCGCCACGTACGCCGACGACCGGGTGAACCTGCTCGCCATCGACACCCGGGTCCGGGTCGCGCACACGTCCGGCAGCAAACGCACGGCTCAGAGCCGCCTGATCACCGCGCTCGCCGGCCTGGAGCCGAGTCTCGTGGAGACGGACTGGGAGCGGGTCGCAGCCGAGGTGCTGCGGCGGGAACGGCGCCGCGCGCTCGTGGTGCTGTTCACCGCGCTGGAGCCGGGCGCGCTGGCCGAGGGGCTGGTGCCGATCCTGCCATTGCTCGTGGCCCGGCACCGGGTCGTCCTCGCGGCGGTGCACGACACCGCGCTGGACGACCTCGCGGTCCGCCGCGGCGCCGTCTCGGACGTGTACACCGCGGCCGCGGCGGAGCGGGCCCTCGCCGACCGGCGCCGGATCCGGGCCGCGCTGACCCGGTTCGGGGTGGAGGTGGTCGACGAGCCGGTGCAGATGTTCGCCCCCGCGGTCGCCGACGCGTACCTCCGGTTGAAGGCCGCGGGCAAGTTGTGAATGGTCCCAGCAAAACATTGTGGGATGCAAGTACTTGAGTTGATCAAGGTCTAGGTGGTTAGTTTCCGCTGACTGCGGAGTCCGCAGGCCTTTGTCACGGGGGAGGTCTTGTCGTGCGTACGCGTGCACCCTGGTTCGTCGTGGCGGTAGCCGCCACGGTGGCCACGACCACACTGATCGCGCCGCCCGCTTCAGCAGCACCGATGGCGGCACCGTCACAGTCACCGGGGCCGGCGCCGTCCGATGTGTCCGCGGAGGCGGCCGGCGCCCGGGCCGAAGCGCGCCGGACCGGCCGGCGCGTCGAGGTCGTCTCGGGTGGTACCGAATACGAGCTGGTCTATGCGAACCCGGACGGGTCGTACACCTCGGAGCTGTACGCGTACCCGCAGCGGGTCCGTCGCGGCGCCGGCTGGGTCCCGGTGGACACCACGCTGGCTGCCGGAGCGGACGGCCGGATCGCGCCCGTCGCGAGCACCGCGGACGTCCGGCTCTCCGGCGGCGGGTCCGGCGGCGGGTCCGCGCCGCTGGTGACGCTCAGCCGCGGCAACCACCGGATCGGCCTGTCCTGGCCGGGCGCGCTGCCCGCACCGGTGCTCGCCGGGGACACCGCCACCTACCCGGAGGTGCTGCCCGGCGTCGACCTGAAGGTCCACGTCGACGTGTCCGGCTACCGCCAGGTGCTCGTCGTCAAGAACCCGGCGGCGGCCGCCTCGCTGCGGCAAATCCGCTTCGGCCTCGTCGCCGACGGTGTGACCGCACGGGTCACGCCGGACGGCGGGATCGTCGCCACGGACCGCGCGGGACAGCCGGTCTTCGCCGCCGATCCGGCCATCATGTGGGACTCGCCGGAGACCGCGCCGGCCGGCCGGTCCGCCGACGCGATCGCGGACGCGGCCACGGCCGGGGACAGCCCGTCGCCGCGCCGGATCGCCCGGATGCCGGTCCGGCTGGCCGGCGGCACGCTGACCGTGGTGCCGGACCAGCGGCTGCTGACCGACCCCGGCGCGAATTACCCGATCACCATCGACCCCGGGCAGACCAACGTCGGCTCGTTCGACTGGACGCACATCAACGAGAACTTCCCGGCCCAGTCGTACTGGAACTACGACCGGGCGGAGGGCGCCAAGGTGGGCTTCTCGAACTGGTCCTCGCCGACCGTGAAGTACCGCTCGTTCTTCCTGTTCAGC
>Ga0075418_10000086_pt1 | contig 77540 bp, 54 predicted proteins | sample SoiMetdeltSBSDD2_FD_81776 | JGI IMG/M metagenome (GOLD analysis project Ga0075418, IMG submission 81776) | Bulk soil microbial communities from a Populus tree surrounding site in Tennessee, USA - Soil MetaG P. deltoides SBSDD2 | ecosystem: Environmental > Terrestrial > Soil > Tree plantation...
CCGCCGTCCCTGACGGAGGCCGACCTGGATGCAGGGCCGGTACCCGGGTTGCTCAACGAGTCGAGTGCCTCGCCCTCACATCCGCGACGGATATCCCGTTCCCATGAACGCTCACGGTCCTACCGGAGCACGATCAATCGCCGTGTGGCCACGAACTGGCCTTGGGCCTCCAGTCGGTAAAAGTACACACCGGCGGCGACGGGACGACCCTCCTGATCGCGTCCGTTCCAGGCTACGTCCTTCTCGCCGGCCTCCATCGTTCCTTGGAAGAGCGTATTCACCCGCGCCCCGCGCAGATCGAACACCTCCAGCCGCGTATGGGCCCGGCCCGCGAGGCCAAACCGGATGTGCGTGGTCATGCCGGATCGCACCGGATTGGGAACGCTCTGGGCCAGATGCGCGATGGGCTCGGTCGGAGGCTCGACCCCGGTTGTCCTGCATTCCGTGATGTCGATCGTCCACGGGGTTTCCAGAGCGACCAGGAAGCCTTCCACCACGAAGTAATAGGTACCTGGATCGAGGGGCCCGGTGGTGAGCACTTCCGGGTTCGACGAGCTCGCGCTCGATCCCACCGCATTCCCGTCCGCGTCCCGCATCACGTAGTCCAGATCGACCGCCGTGCCCGTCATCCAGCTCAAGGACGCCATGAGCCGGACGACCGGGACGTTCAACACGAACGCGACCGTGTCCACGTCGGCATTGCCGAGATCGGACGATCCGGTCGAGCTGGAGCCAGTTACTTGTGCGAGCTCGTTTTCGCAATCGGTGAACTCCGTCGTGGACGGGCGCACGGTGATTTGCACGTCCTCGGTGATGGCCGGATGCCCCCCGTCGGTCACCGAAAAGAGCGCGGTGAAATCGCCGTACACCCTCGTATTCGGGGTCCAGGAGAACGCGCGAGTGGCCGGGTCGAAGGAGGCTCCTTGCGGCAGAACCTCCGCGGCATATGTCAGGGCATCGGCTTCCGGATCCACCGCCGACACCTTCAGGCTGACCGGATTGCCCGCGGTGACCGACACGTCCTGTATGGCATTCCAGTACGGGGCGAGGTCGGCGTTTGGATCGACGTCGTGGACCTCGATCGCGATCGTCTCCTGGTCACTCGTCCCCAGGGCATCCTGGACCCGGAACGTGGCATTCATGGTCGTAGTAGTTGAGACGGCCGTGTAGGCGATATTCCAGGTGAAGGTGCGAGTCGAGGGGTTGAACGACGCCCCTGCCGGAAGGGCGGGCGCGCTGTAGGTAAGCGCGTTCCCATCGGCGTCCGTCGCGTGAACCTGGAACGAGAGCGTCCGTCCTTCCTGACCTATCTTGTCTCCGACGGGATCGAGGACGGGAGCATGGTTGAGCGAGGTGGCCGGATTGAGCGGGATCCAGATCACATGAGCCACATGTTCAACGGTCTGCAGCGGGAGCTGCACCGGAGGCGTATAGAGCACGTCTCCACCGGGGTTGTGGACGGTCATCCGGAAATCCGCCACGCGCCCGTTGGCGTCGACGAACCCGCCTTCCTTGACGTACAGGAACCATGGATTGTCCGCACTGGGCGGCAGGAACTGCGCAGCGCCAAAGTCCTGATCGGTGAGCTGGCGCGAGAAGTACCACTGCATCGTACCGCCGACCGAGGGGTCCCCCGGAACCACGTGCACCGAGTCCGCGGCGCCGGTGCCCTGGCCGGGGAAGAAGTAGTGCGCGGTGCGGTAGGGATCGCTCGCGTCCGTTCCGCTTCCCACCACTACCAGGAGGTCATTGTCCATGTAGTCGTGGATGATGCTCCACTGGACGGTGGCCAGAACGGTCGGGGGATCGTAACGGACCGGGAAGGCCGGCTCATCATGCGTACGACCCACCGTGTCGTTCCATTGAATCCGATACCAATACGTCGCGCCCGTGGTCAGGCCCGGATCCCGGTCCTCGAAGACATAGGGCGTCCGGTTCGAGGTTGCATGGAGCTCCGCGTTCCCTACGGCGGGAATCGGATCCGGGTTCAACCTGACGAAGGGGCCAGGCTGACCATAAAGAGGATCGGACCGCATTACGTTGAATCCAGTGATGGAGAACTCCCGCTGGGTCACCCAACGGACATCGATCCCGCCCACGACGGCCGCTCCGTTCTCCTCGACAACCTGCGTCCGGCGCGGGTAGAGCGCTTCCATCACCGCGGCGTACGCATCGGGATTGCCCCAGCCCCAGGAGGGGTGATAGTTGGGATCGAGATGAAAGGGATCGACGGCGGATGGAGGCTGCTTTCCCCCGGTCGTGCGGTGCTCGGCCGTGTCCTGGATGATGCGCTGCACGTCTTGCGGTTTGAGGCCAGGATCAGCTTGAAGGATGAGCGCGCAGATTCCGACCGCCATCGGACACGACATGGAGGTACCGTTGATGGTCACATAGGTGTGCCCATTCGCGGTGAGGACGCCTTCTACCGAGGTGATCCCTCCTCCGGGAGGACAGATGGCCGGTTTCATCTCGTCGAGGTGGTCGGCATCGGCATCGGCCCGGCGAGGCCCTTCATTGGAGAAATGTGCCACGACATCGTCCTGACGATCGAGCGTGTTGGCATCAACCGTGGCTCCCACGGAAATGACGAGATCGCCCGCCGAGGGATCGGTGATGTAATTCGTGTTGTGATCGTTGCCGGTGGAGGCGCAAACGACGATGCCCGCCCGGACCGCGGCGTTGGCCGCTTCGGACGAGGCATCGGTTCCATCGGAGTCCTCGAGTAGATCCCCCAGGCTCATGTTGATCACGTCCACACCCCGATAGCCCCCGCCCCAGTCGTCACTGCGGTGGTAAATGCACCATTCCAGACCATCGGGCGCGCCCCCGCCCACTCCGGCATCCGAGAGCACCTTGCAATCCACGAGCTTCGCATCCGGAGCAATCCCGTGATAGAAACCATAGTTCCCATCCGTAACGATCCCGGTCGGCCCCCCGGTCCCCATCGCCGTGCCGGCGACATGGCTGCCGTGGGATAAGTCGGGGGATCGATCGACTGGGTTCTCGTTGCCATCTACAGGGGTGTTGAGCGTGGGATCCGGGTTGGAGAAGTTGCCGCCGCCCACGAATTTTCCGATCAGCGATTCGTGACCGGGAAACCCGGTGACCGGATCCGGGGCGTCGTTGACTCCCGTATCCAAAATGCCGATCACCACCCCTTTGCCGGTGATGCCGGCGGTCATGGCGTCGGGGAATAGCTTGTAATCGGAGGGCGCCGCTCGCATCGTCTTGGTCGCGTTGTCGTTCACCGCGTAAAAAAGTGGGGCACACTCCACCCGCACCACACCCGGCAGCGCCAAGATGGACTGGATCTGCGCGTAGGTGGCATGGGCCCGGATGTACGGAATGTAGAGAAAACGGTGAGCTGGCCCAATCGCTCGGGTGAGGAGCGCTTGCTCCGCCGCCGGCGTGGGCTGCCCGTCGTACTTCACATAGACGCCGTACACGAATGTGCCCAACGGACCGGTGACAATGTCGAATTTCTTGCGCGCATTCACATCGAGATTCTCGAAAGCAGCAGGTAATCCCTGGGCTTGTACGGCTTCGATGTTGTCGTCGATCCGGTTCCCGTTTAAGTCCCGGCTCCAGGAGGGGATCTCCCCCGCTGAAGTGACCAACACCAAGCCGATGACACATCCAACGATCGTGAATCCTGATCGGAACGAGAAACGCATGACTGGCCTCCTCCGCGCTCGACCTCTCCGTGCGCGTTTGCCCATTAACCTGGGGGGAGGCACTTGACCCGGGCTTGACCGCGACCGGCGGCTGAGTCGTTAACTTATTTCCTGTCAGCGTCTTATAAATCTTTGCCGCGTGGAGACACGTCGCGGCCCCATTCCCTTATGATTTTCAACTTCGATTTTTAAGGCCTTGGCAGCCAGGGTACGGGGCGGGATAGTCCCTCTCTGTTCGCCAAAGGGAGGGGCGCCGAACATGAAATACTCTGCCGTTCAAAGACTTACGGTGTTGGTGAGCGTGCTCTTGGCCGGGTCGGCCGGGCTCGTCTGGGCCGCGGATGCTCAGATGGAGGGGGCACCGCCTCAGACCGACTACGTCACCATGTTGCTCGTCTTCATGCTCGCGACCTTCATCGGTCTGGGCGTGATCCAGCGCGTGTCCAGACTCTTGCACACGCCCCTCATGTCCCTCACCAACGCCATTTCGGCCATCGCGGTGGTGGGCTCGATTGTACTGACGGGGGATAAGCACCCGCCTTACATCACCCTTCTCGGCGGCATCGCGCTCTTCGCCTCGATGACAAACATCGTGAGCGGGTTCCTCATCACGGATCGTATGCTCAAGATGTTCAAGCGGCCGGAGTCCAAGTCATGAGATACACGATCATCCAGCTCATCTACGCCGCCGGCGTCGCTCTCTTTATTTTTGCTCTCTACTGGATGAACCATCCCAAGACCGCCCGCAGGGGTGTGATCGCGGGCGTGGTGGCCATGGCCCTGGCCATCTTCGGCACGCTCCTCAACCCGGGCATTGTGAACTGGCACTGGATCGCGATCGCGGTGGCGCTCGGATTCGCGGTCGGTATCCCGCTCTCCAAGGTGCCGTTGACCGCGGTCCCCCAACGAACCGCGCTTTCACATGCGTTCGGCGGTCTCGCCGCGGGGCTCGTCGGTGCTGCGGAATACTATCTCTGGCTGCGGGAAGGCCCCCAGGCGTTCACCGCTTTCCGTACGTTCGCCCTCATCGCCGAGATCATCCTCGGGTTCCTGACCTTCACCGGAAGTCTCATGGCGGCCGGCAAGCTTCAGGAGGTCAAGTGGATCCCGCAGCGTCCGGTCACCTATAAGTTCCAGAACCAGAGCAACCTGATACTTTTTGCCATCGCCGTGCTGTGCGGCATCCTGGTCGTGATCGATCCGGTGAAGTACACGATGCTCTTCCCGGTCATCATCGGCCTCTCGTTGCTGTTCGGGGTGTTGCTCATCATCCCTATCGGCGGCGCGGACATGCCGACCGTGATCGCGCTCCTCAACTCCTACGCCGGACTCTCGGCGGTGGCGATGGGGTTCGTGCTCAACAACAAGCTCCTCGTGACCGCGGGTGCGCTGGATGGATCCTCGGGTCTCATCCTCGCCATCATCATGTGCAAAGCCATGAACCGGTCCTTCGCGAACGTACTCTTCGGCGCGTTCGGCCAGGTACAGAAATCGGCGGCGGGCGGCGAAGCCAAGGCGGTGAAGAGTGAAACCGCGGAAGGCGCGGCCCAGATCATGGAACAAGCGAGCCGGGTCGTGGTCGTGCCGGGTTACGGCATGGCGGTCGCCCAAGCGCAGCACCGGGTGCGCGAGTTCTACGATCAGCTCACCAAGCGCGGGATCGATGTGCGTTTCGCCATCCATCCCGTGGCCGGTCGCATGCCCGGTCACATGAACGTGCTCCTGGCCGAAGCCGAGATCCCCTACGACAAGCTCGTGGAGATGGACGACATCAACCCCGAGATGTCACAGACCGATGTCGTGCTCGTGATCGGGGCCAACGACGTGGTGAATCCGGCCGCCCGGCACGACAAATCGAGCCCGATCTTCGGCATGCCCATCATCGACGCGGACAAGGCCCACACCTGCTTTGCCATCAAACGCAGCATGAACCCGGGGTTTGCCGGCATTGACAACGAGCTTTACACCGCGGATCACACCTACATGATCTTCGGCGATGCGAAGGCAGTGGTGGGAGAGATCGTGAAATCGTTGGCCGCCAACGGGGGCGGCGGGCACTAGGTAGAGAACACGAGGTCTAACGGGCCCAGGCGAGCGCGATGGCAGTGAGTACAGGCAGGCCGATGACGATCGCGAAAAAGATTACGGTGCGGCGAAGCATGCGCGTCTCCTCGTGTTGCTTGTTCTCATGACCTCGCACCGGTTATCGTCGCCTTCGGCGATAGACTGAGGCACGTTCGCCTACCTTTCGCCGATTTTCGCGAGAACACTCGCGGCGACATTCGGGATTTGGGCGGAATTCCCCGAAACTACTTCCGGTACACAAAATCGGAACAAGCACAGCGGGCCGGCCGTCTGTTCACCGGGCGGTATATTGGCCGGATTGCATCGATCCGGCAAGGAGGGGTCCCATGGTCCGGCCGCTGTTGGCCATCCCCCTGACGTTATCCCTGCTTTGCATCTCCCCCGCACTCGGTCATCCCGACGATCCGGCGAGCTGGGTCGAGGCACTGGACGATGAAACCTTCAGCGCCGCCGGCCTCGACAAGCTGACCGAGGAGGAGCTTGGCGTTTTGGGACGCCTGCTCATTCAACCCGCCGGTCCCTCGTTTCTCGAAGACGAAGCCATGGCCTATCTACGAAGGAACGACTGGAGGCCGGTGAACGTGGCTGCGGTGGTGGGTGGAAAACGCCAACTCGTGGTGCTCGACGAGGACGGGGCGACGCGTCTAGAAGCCTGGTCGAGCATCCAGCCCCTGCCCCCATTGGGCGTGCACTGGGCCAAAACGTTCGGCAGCTGGGAGATTCTCAATCCTGACGGCACGGTTCAGCACTACACGGACTGAGGCGCGCGGGGGTTCCCTCAACGTCCACCGATGCGCTTTCGGGCGATCCGGTTGGTGGGATCTTCTTTCAGGACGACCCGGAAGGCCTGCCCGGCCAGATCGGGGCGGCCTACCTGGTCCAGAACCTGGGCCAGGCTGAGATAGATCTCGTAATAGGCACCGTTGCTCTGTCGAACGGATTCGGCCAGCCACCCGGCGGCGAGTTCCATCTCCTGGCGCATGATGTGGAAGAGTCCCAACTGGTACGCCTCGAACGGAAACTCCTGGTCGGTTACGAAGCCGGACAGCCAGTGTCCAAAACGGCCCGGCCGTGGATGGCCGGCCAGCCCGGGTAACGCGGTCATTTCAATGTCCGGGGGTCGTTCCAGCACGGCAGGCGGGGCGGAATTGACCGACGTGCGGGTGAAGATCACTGATACCGGATCGACGTGGACCAGCGTCCAACGCGAATCCCGGGAGAGACGGCGCAAAAGCTCCATCTCCTCGAGGTAGGGAAACACGATCCAACCCACGTGGTGCTCGGCCACGCACGCTTCCAGTCCCGGCTCGGAATGAAACACGTTCAGGTAATAGCGGTAGAAGCTCTCCCCCACCACTTCGAGCCGGCCATCGATGAATACCGGTTGAGGCAAGGCCCACATCAAGTATCCGCCCAGATTCAACTGGTTGAGCATAGCTCCGGAAAGATGAGCGTTCTTGGCGTAATCCACTGCCTGAATGGGAAGCCGCGTTCTGCTCCAGCCCAGACCGAACCGTTCGGGACGCCGAGAATCGATGTAGTACGCGTTGTGCACCACGCGCAGCCCGAGCCCGACCGCGAACAGGAGCGCAAACCCGGTGGCCGCTCGAGCGAGAACCATGGGAACGCTTCGAGATGGACGAAACCAAGCCAGCACCCGTTCCAAGGGAAGGGTCCACACCAGAGCGGGCAGCATCCCCACCACGAAGAGCGGAACGTTGCGGAGCATGCGGGCGGAAAGGGGTAGAACCACCAGCCATACCAAGACCAGCCACCACCGGCTCCGTCGCGCGAGCACAACTACGGCCAAAACCGACAGCACGGCCAGGAGACGATAGGTCCAGATCGGCAGTTCGGGGTAGAAGGGGAACTGCGCGAACGTGCGCATCGCGAACGGCGAGACGAACTCGCCAATCGTCTGCGCGAAGGGATTTTGTTCGCCGAATCGGGTGAGCAACGTGAACGGAAACGCGATCGCCCGCCAGCCGTAGGGATTGAGGAACGCGACCAGAATTCCCAGGAGGCACCACCGGGCAAGCAACGCGTCGAAGCGCTTTCTGGCCAGCCAGAGTCCAACTACAAAGGCGGCCATGACTGCCCATCCCAGCACGTAAAGGCTGTGCGTGTTGGCCCAGACGAGCATTACGACGGGAAGCGCCCAGAGGCGCACCGGCAATCCCTCCGCGTAGCGGTGAAGGAGATGCAGAAGAACGGCCAGGAGCGCGTAAGAGACAATTTCGGGGCGCACCTCGAAGCGCGTTTCCATCGCGACCACACCGGCCAGAAAGCAGAGGACGAGCATGGTTGGGTCGCTCGGCAACAGACGTGTCGTCCGGTAGAGAATAAACAGGGTGAAGAGGATGAGCCCCGTATGCAGGAATACCAGCGCGGGAGCACCCCCCAGGCGATAAACCGAGGCCACCAGCACGTCGTAGCCCCAGCTCGTATCAGTGTAGCGATGGGTGCGCATGATCTCGGTGAACGGATCGGTGCGCGGGACGCCGTGACCCTCCAGGATGTAGTCACCGGTGCGCAGGTGAAATCCAAGATCGGGGCTGCCCACCTGGCGTACCGAGAGCACCAGCGCGAGGGCAAATACCGCGAGAAGCGCGACGCGATGGAGCAAGGTTGGAGAAGAAAGGGGGGCGGGACCGGGCGGCTTTCTGGGCTGGCGTGGCGCACCCGAGGCGGGTTTGCCCCTAGGGGCCCCTTTCTTGGGTGCCATGACGCGTCAGAATAGCACGCAACCTTCCCGGCCAGGGGAACGCGCGAACGATTCTCGTTGTAGAATGGTGCCCCACGAATCGGCAAGGAGGAGAATACCGGTGAAGGACGAAACGACCGCCCGAGACGCTTTGCTCCGCGAACGCATTCAGCATTTCGACATCACCCGGATCGATACCCGGGAGGTGGTCGATGCGATGAAGCACATGTCCTTCACCGCCCGCGATCTGGGGCGGGCGGCCGAACTCTTCGACATGATGGTCCGCGACCCCAATGCCAGCATCGTCCTCTCCTTGGCCGGGAGCACCGGCGCCGGAGGGTGCCTCAAGCTCTACGCCGATCTCGTCAAATACAACATGATCGACGCGATCGTGGCCACCGGGGCAAGCATTGTGGATATGGATTTCTTGGAAGCGCTCGGCTTTCATCATTACCGGGGCCAGGTCGATGTCGACGACAACAAGCTGCGCGACCTCTACATCGATCGTATCTACGACACGTTCATCGACGAGAAAGAGCTTCAGCATTGTGACCGCACAGTGAAGGAAATCGCGGACACGCTCAAGCCCGGAGTCTATTCCTCCCGCGAGTTCATTCGGGAGATGGGGCGCTGGCTCGCTCGTAACGCAAAAAAGCAGAATTCGCTCGTGCAGAACGCCTACGAGGAAGGAGTGCCGATCTTCTGCCCTGCCTTCTCGGATTCATCGGCTGGATTCGGGCTCGTCATTCACCAGACCGAGCATCCGGACGCCCACGTCGCCATCGATTCCGTGAAGGATTTCCGGGAGCTCACCCAGCTCAAGGTCGCCGCCAACACCACCGGCCTCCTCATGATCGGAGGCGGGGTGCCCAAGAACTTCATCCAGGACACGGTCGTGTGCGCGGAGCTCCTCGGACACGAGGTTCCCATGCACCGGTACGCGATCCAGATCACGGTGGCCGATCCCCGGGACGGCGCGTGCTCCAGCTCCACGCTCAAGGAAGCGTCCTCATGGGGCAAGGTCGACACCACCTACGAGCAGATGGTGTTCGCCGAGGCGACCTCGGTCCTTCCGCTTCTAGCCAGCGACGCCTACCACCGCGGCGCGTGGAAACAGCGCAAGCGGCACCGCTGGGCGGACCTTTATGAGAAGCAGGCGGCGGCTACCAGTTTAAGGAGCTGAAGTCCCCTACGGCTTTCGTATATTGACCGTGCACGAGCAGTCCACATGGGAATACCCAGGAGGGCAGCCTTGCTTGGGGCTGTTGGGTGCAATCAGTTGCATGTCCTTGAACCCGTTTCGCAGGATGCTCTGAATCAACTCCATGTTTCTGGGGTCGTGGATGTAGCGCCCCAGAGCGTCGTTGAGCACGGTCCGCGTCACCATCTCGATTTGAAGGATTTCCTCGGGTTTGAAGGCTGGCGTCGTTGGCATGTCGATCTCCTTACAGGTTTGGCCCTGAGGGTGGTGGGACGTTGATATCGACCGTGCACGAGCAATCCCGGTGCGAATACCCAGGGGGGCACTTGAGCCCGGTACGCACCTCCAGGAGATGCCTGGCCACATCCCGATACACGTTGATGATCCGACTGAGATTGGTCGGGTCGTGGATATAACGCCCCAGGGCGTCGTTTTGGATCGTCGACATGCACATCTCGATCCAGAGGATGTCCTCCTGCTTGTAGACTTGACTCGGCATGAACCTCTCTCCTTTCACGAGTGTTTGTCCTTCTTGAACTCCACCATCCAGATATCCTGATTGTGATCGATCATTGAGAAGAAGATTGCTTCGGGTCGGGAAAGGTCCATGCCGGCAAAGGTAATGGACTGGGATCGGTTGTCGGTAAGTCGGGTCATTCGATCATGGAGGAGATCGATGGCGTAGATGTTCGCTGCGCCACCCCCGTCGTCCTGCCGGACCAAACAGATCCAGTTCGATCCCGGCTCGAGGTGCACGGTGCCGCCGAATGCATTGTCAACTGTGCCGAGCCGGTGCGCACCGGTTGCATCGATCTGAAGAAACTCGAGCCGGTCCGTCCAGTCGGGATTGGTGTGTACACGTATCGCAAAGAGTTCGCTCTTCCCCATCCATCCTCGAAGAATGAATCGTTGAAAATCCCCTCCCTGCTCCGTCAGCCAGATCGTCTCGGCTCCCGATGCCAGGTCTCGAACGAGGACCCTCCATTGCCTCGGCTCCTCGGCCGACCCGATAAGGTAGGCTAGGTGTGTTCCGTCCGGCGAGACAATCAAGTCGCCGAGAGTGCCATATGGGTCACCTCGATGGAGAGCGACGGGTTCTGAATCAGCGGATTGGACGGTGAATTGCCAGAGGACGGGAGCCTGATCCACGCGACCCACGGCAAACAACGTGTCGCCGCTCAGCGACCACGCCTCCCGCAACGACCAAAGCGACAAGGGCTGCATGAAGAGATCCGGGGGAAAGAAGTCGTTGCTGAGCAACCGATCGTGACCACCGCCCAGGTCGTGAATCCACAGCTCCCATCCCTGCTGCGCGGGCTGGCGAATGAATGTCATGAATCCCCCACCTGGAGCCGGCAACGGGAAGGCTCCCCGTTCGACGATGAGCCGGCTTTCCTCGGAAAGGTGAAGCGAGTTCAGTGAAGCAAGATAGATTCCGTTTTCGAAGAGGTTCGCCGCTCCCTCCATTCCCGGTTTGATCTTCTGATAGACCAGAATGTCGCCGGCTAGCACAGGCCAAAAATCGACCGGAGATCCGGGAGTGATTTGGTAGGGATGCTCTGCCTGCCCGCGATCCAATCGCCACAGACCGCCGGTCTCCGACTCCAAGGTAAACGTGACAATGGAGCCATCCTGAGCCACGTCTTCGAGGTTCTCGGGCAGCGTGCTGAACGTGATCTGACGCGGCCTTCCCCCGTCTGCATTCTGAAACCAGATATCGGGTTGCCCCCCTTGATCCGAGACGTACATGATCCCGCGGCTCCCCGACCAGCGGGGCTGGAACGCGTTGTGTTCGGGTCCGGCGACACGCCGCCCAGATGTTCCGTCTAGATTCGATATCCAGATGGAGGTCTGGGATCCCTCGCGAACTACGTAGGCCGCATTCTTGGCATCGGCCGAGACGTCAAATTGTTCCCGGCTCCCCGAATTCGAAGCGCACGGAAGAGTCGACGTTTCCTTTCCGGTATCGGTGTCCCATCGCCAGAGTCCGGAACGCGGCACATCGAAATAGAGTTCGGACCCGATCCAGCGAACGAGCTGAGCATCCTTGTATCTCACGTTGATCGGTACTACCCGCGATGCCGGACCGCCAAAGGCGTTTTGAAACTTGAGAAACACCTCGCCGTTAATCAAATGCAGGTACGCGATCTCCATGCCGGTCGGAGACCACGCTTGGCTCAAGATGTTTCCGGATTCCGATACGAGAGCTTCGGGCTCTCCCCCGTTTACGTGGCGCCGCCACAGGGTAGGCTTTCCCGATCGATCGGCAAGAAACGAGATCCATGTCCTATCGGGAGAAATGCGGGAAATCTGTTCCTTGCCCGGCCACGCCACCACCGCCGCCATGGCCGGATGGTCGAACTGCGTGTCGCGATTCCCGATGGGCAGAAGTCCCGTCTTGAGCGCAATCAGAGCCAGCACCGCCACGAGAAGGACGGACGCGAACGTCCAGAGAAGGCGGTGTTTCGGAATGGGGGGTATAGGCCAAGGCTCGATGATGCGCTTCAAGTCCACGGCTAGCTCGCGCGCGGATTGATACCTGCGCTCGGGGTCTTTTTCCAGACACTTGAGAAGCACGTCCTCCATGCGCGCGGAAAGGCGTGGGTTCATGCGCGTGGGCGGAGGCGGCGGCTGGGTATGGATGGCGGCTACGAGCGCCGGCCCTTGCAATCCGGCAAAGGGAAGCCGGCCGGTGGCCATTTGATACAAGAGTACGCCGACACCGTAGATGTCGCTCCGCGCGTCCGCCTGACCCGCCAGCTGCTCGGGTGACATATAGGGAAGCGTTCCCGCAATCGATGCCGTCAACGTTTCCGTGGTTTCAGTTTCGCTGGGTAGGAGAACGAATCGGGCGAGACCAAAATCCACAATCTTCAGATGGCCGTTGGGGGTAAGAATCAAATTCTTGGCGCTCAGATCGCGATGCACGACACCGTGCTCGTGCGCGCAGGCCAATCCTTCCGTGATCTGAAGCCCCAGCTTGGCCAGCTCCTGTTCGGAAAAGCTGCCGTTGGATGAGAGCTTTTCCTTCAAGGTGAGACCGGAAATGAACTCGCTGACCAGAAAGTCGATACCGTTTTGGGTGTCGAAGTCGTGGATGATCTGGATGTTGGGGTGATTCAAGAGCGAGAGGGCGCGTGCTTCCTTCTGGAAACGGCGGCGAGCGGCTTGATCGGACAACGCGCGCTCGGGAAGCACCTTGAGGGCAACGTCGCGATCCAGGCGAAGATCCTTCGCCTTGAATACTGTCCCCTGTCCCCCGCCGTCGATGCGTTCCAGAAGGCGGTAGTGGGACAGAGTATCGCCGATCGCAACGTCCATGGGACGGGCCTCGGGGGGAGGGTTAAGGTTAGGGGGACCATAAGAATAGCCTTTTGTCGAATAAATTCAAGAATAATGGGACTACTCAAATTTTCGGGTCACTCAGTCAAACGGGAGCTGATCGCATCGGCAAAGCGCTCTAGGGCACCTGGAAACTGCAAAAAGAACAGGGAGGGCTCGATGAGTTCGAGCTCCATGACGCGAAGCCGCCCCGTCCTATCCGGAACCACATCCACACGCGCGTAGAGGAGTTTTCCCGTTTCGAATCCGGCCACAGCGCTCTGCCCGATTTCAAGTTCGGAGGGCTCAATCGGCACCGCCTCGGACACCTCTTCCGCTCCGCCGGACAACCGCGGCGATTTCCGCACGGCATGCGTGAACTCGCCATCGATCCAGACCAACGATCGCTCTCCGTGATGGTCCACGGCGGGCATGTATTCCTGAACTAGCACGTCACCCGTCTCAAGAAGCTGGGTCAGGTGCGCGTTTCCTTCCTCGATCGCCTTGGGTCCGAAGCGGCGCGTGCGATACGACGCCGCCGAAATGGCAGGCTTGATCACCACGTCACGCCAGTCCGCCGCGTGTACGAGAGCGTCCAGCGAGACCCTCTCCCCGCGTTGGATGCGGCGCGTGGGAACAATGGGAACGCCGGACCGCTCCAGCTCCAGCAAGTACCTCTTGTCATGATTCCAGAAGATCACGTCGAGTGGATTGAGAAGCCGGGCGGCACGCCCCACTCGCTCGGCCCAATCCAGGAAACCGGCCGGGTCGAGGTAATAGTTCCAGGTGGAGCGCAGAACAATGAGGTCGGCAGCCCAGCGTTCCTGGGGATCGTCCCAGGCCGCGTAACGCGCCGAGATGCCCCTTCGTTCCAGCGCGGCCATGAGCAAGCGGTCGTCGGGATCGGGCTCGGGCAGCTCACGGCAGGTGGCCAGAAGTACGCGCATGGCGGCATTGTGCCGGGAAGGGGCCGATTCCGGCAACGTGGCGTGCGCCAAAGCACCCCGTTTTTCGCAATCTGCTCCACCCAGCCCGCACGCATCCATCGATGATTGCGTTCGTTCCATAATCTGGGTGAATTGCACCAGCGCTGCGCGCGACTTACCATCAACCATATATATCACTTAGATTTATACACACTTATAAAGTATGAGCATCTACACTTGTTGTCACCACGGGCGCAGCGTGGAAAAGCACCAGGGGTCGTTCCAGCAACGAGGGTTCCACCATGACACCGTGTTCTTCCAGGCGGGCTGTCGCCGCGCGTCTTCTCGCCGGCGGGGCTTTGCTTTCGCTCCTTGTCCTTCTCCCCGGTGCCGCGTTTGCCCAGACGTGCGGCACTGCCGGCGGCTACTTCCAGATCGACGGTCAGTTCTTCTCCAGCGGCAGCGCCGTAGACTGGGCCAAGGGCGTGTCGGGGCTCGGTGTCTTTGATGACGCCGGCAATCCCCTCCTCACCCCGGCCTTTCACGACCGTGACGAGCACTGGACGGCGTCCGTCGACGATCCCGACGTGTTCGCGTCCGGGAACAAGAACAACGACGACATCAGCGCCGCTGGAGAACCGTGGACGTGGGGGGCCGGGAACGGCCCCGCCAAGAACGACATCACGGACGTCTATGCGCACTCGGCCATGCTGAACGACAATTTGTGGCTCTTCCTGGGGGCCACGACCCGCTCCAACAACGGGGCCAGCCACATCGACTTCGAATTCAACCAGCACGGCTTCACCCAGACCGGCACCACGAGCGGCAACATCGTCGGAAACGGCCCCAATGCCGGACGCACAGCCAACGTGGACTTCATCATCAGCGTCGACTACACCGACGGTGGGAATACTCCAGTGATCACTTGCCGGAAATGGCAAGCGGTCGGCAACCATTACGAATTCGTGCTCATGAACGGCGCGCCCGGAACCTCATTCGTCTGCACGAACACGACCGCCATCGACGCGCCGCCTTGGGGCGCGGTGGATCCGGACGGCAATCTTTCGAACACACTGGATGCCTATCAGTTTGTGGAAATCGGCGTGAACCTGACCGGGATGGGCATCGATCCCGCCGTGTTCTGCACCGACCTTTCGACCTTGCTCTTCAAGACCCGTTCGTCGCCGTCGTTCACCAGCGAGCTCAAGGACTTCGGCCTCTACCAGTTCAGTATCATTCAGCCTCCATCGTGCACGATCAGCGCCCAAAGCAATGCGGTATGCGCGGGTGAAAGCGTGGAGCTCTGCGCTCCCGTGCCTCCGGCCGGAGCGGATCTGAGCTACGCGTGGAACGGTCCTGGCGGTCCCTTCCCCGGCACACGGTGCATCACCGCGTCCCAACCGGGAACCTATTCGCTGGTGGTGACCGACAACCACACTGGTTGCGCGAGCGACGCGTGCACGTTCGATCTCACCGTTAACACACCGCCGGCGTGCACGATCACGGTCGACACCAACGTCATTTGCCAAGGCAGTTCAGCCAGCTTCTGCGGGCCCGCGGCTCCCGCCGGCTCCGTGTACAGCTATCACTGGAGTGGACCCGCGCCTTCCTATCCGGATCAGCGCTGCCTCACCGTGAACCAGGCCGGCACCTACGTCTTGACCGTGGTCAACGTGACCACCGGATGTCAAAGCAGCGAATGCAGCCAGTCCCTGACCGTGAATCCCCGGCCGCCCTCAAGCATCACCGGCGCCAGCTTGCTATGCGAGGGGCTCTCCGGCCAGCTGTGCGGACCGGACGGCAACTACGATTACGCGTGGGGCGGCCCCGGCGGTCCGTACGCGAACGCGCGTTGCATCACCATCTCCTTGCCCGGACATTACACGCTGGTGGTGACGAACCGCGGCACGGGATGCACGAGCGTTCAGGGCACCCATGACGTGATCGTGGCCGACAACCCCGGCTGCGCCATTACCGGTCCCGCCTCGATCTGCCCGGACGGAAGCGTTGTCCTCTGTGGCCCCGAAGGAGACTTCACCTACACCTGGACCGGGCCCCATGGGTCGCTCCCCAGCACGCGCTGCGTGACCGTGCACGAGCCCGGTCCGTACTCGCTGGATCTGAACGACCCCAACGGATGCAACAGCCATTGCGAGCACACGCTCACCCTGGATGCGAACGTGACCGTGAGCGCGCTCGAAAACCAATGGCTCTGCACGGGCGATCGCGCGCAGTTCTGCGTCACCGCTTCAGGCACGGGACCGCTGACCTTCCAGTGGTATCACAACGGAACCCCGATTCCCGGAGCGGACGATAACTGTCTGGTCATCCCCGCCATCTCAAAGGATGACGCCGGCACCTACAAAGTCACGGTGACGGGCAAGTGCAATCAGGTCTCACGAAGCGCGGACATCACCCTGGCTGACGTCAGCGTGGCCGCGCTTCACGACCTGTTCCTCTGCGAGGGCCAACGCGCGGAGCTTTGCCCGCGCGTGAGCGGCAAGGGTCCGTTCACGTACTACTGGACGAGGGACGGTCAACCCGTCGGCTCGGATAGCTGCCTGGTCTTGCCCGCCGTCACCCCCGCCGACGAGGGCACGTATTGCGTGACCGTGCAGGGCTATTGCGGGCCCGCAGTGACCGAATGCGCCCGCATCTACGTGGGCGACTGCACCGAGTTCTGTGGCCTCACCCAGGGCTTCTACGGAAACAACGGGAAATGGAATGGCGTTCGGACCATCGACGTTCTGAATGGGCTCATCACCCCGGACGCGCCTCTGGTCGTGGGCGTGCTCGGCAAGCGCTCGCTCAGCTTCCGTGAGGGTTCGGAAGGCTGCATCATCGCGCTCCTCCCCGGCGGAGGAACGCCGGCCAAGCTGAGCGAAAATCTGGGAGACGCAGTTGTGGATCCGACGACGTGCGACGTCGTTCCGCCCATCCAGGGCGCCCGCGGCCGGATCCGGAACGTGCTTTTGGCCCAGGTCATCACGCTCTCCCTGAACATGCGCCTCGATCCGAACCTCCCCAATATGCCGCTCTGCGAGTTCATGATCATGATTCCGATTTCGCCCGGGCCGGACGGGATCCGGGGCACCGACGATGACGTGCCGGACAACCTGCATCCGCGCATCGTCCACCTGTCCCCGGACTTGTTCGAGGTCCTGGATTCGCTCCATCTACCCCACACCGCCTTCGGCGCGCTCGAGCTCGGCAACCGGGCCCTCGCCGACGATCTACCCCCCATCGGCCTCGGGGAGGTAAATCAAGCGGTGAGCTCGATCAACGAAATCGTCGACGAGTGTGCGCTCACCATCCATTGCGAAACGGAGAGCAGCCAGAAGTCGCGCGATGATGGAGGGCACGTCGCCGCTCCGTCGGAAGCCCAACCTGCGATCGGAGCGCTGGGCCTGACCGTGCTCACGCCGAACCCGCTCCACGCCGCCATGCACTTGCGCTTCGCGCTCACCGTGTCCGAGCCGACGCGCTTGCGCGCGGGCGTGTACAGCGTGAGCGGGCGTGAAGTGTCCCGCCTGGATGAGCGGACGGTTGCCGCCGGGGATCAGACGTTCGACGTCGATCTATCCTCGCGCGGGAGCCTACCGGCCGGTATTTACTTCCTGCGTTTGGACACGCAGGGACTCGAAAGCGGCCGCGCGCTCTATGAGAACCGAAAGATTGTGATCCTGCCCTAACCCGGCTGGTTTTGAGGGAAGGGAACGAACGGGGCCGCCTCCCACGAGGCGGCCCTTTTTCGTGGCCCGATCAGCGCGGCAAGATGATGATGCGGCGTGTGTCCGAAAAACCGGGACCGGTAAGCTTCAAGAAGTAGAGGCCGGTTCCAAGCGGATGTTTCAAATCTCGCTCCGGAAATCCGGAATGCACGTGCGAACCCGCCGTGCGAAGCCCTTCCTCCAGGCGGGCCACCCGCGCGCCGCGCACGTCATATACCTCCAGAAGAACGGACGCACTGGTTGCTCCCGGCACGCGATACCAAATCACGCCGCCCTCTCCGCGGCGAAGAATGGCGGGGGTCGGATCGAGAAGGCGTGCGTGGGGAGCGCCCGGCGGCGCCACGATAAGAGGTCCCTGCCGATCGCCGCCCGACCACTCGACCCAGATGCGTTCCACTCTCAGGGGATTCAGATCGTCCAGCTCTACGGTTTGGCGAAGGTGGCCGTCCACCGTCCAGCGTCCCACCTCCACGTCTCCCCCATCTGCGTCCCGAATCAAACGTAATTCTTCAGCAGATTCCCGATCGAAAAGCGGAAGGACGTCGAACGTGATGGCTGCCGTCTTTTCCGAGTATGTCGGAAGCTCGAAGTCAACTGCATATGCGTGATCCCAGGACCGAACCAAGAGTGCGTCCACCGCCCAGCCGTCATACAAACCTTGATTGCCGCTGAAATCGCTCACGAAATGAAATCGAAACCGAACCTGCCCCCGCAGGTTGAACGGCACCACGACCTCGTGCCAGTCGGCTTGGCCGCCCCATGCGGGGTGATTGGGATAGGGATTTCCGTCCGAGTACCCGAACACGAGCGGGTAGTCGCCCTCCGGATGGAGCAAGGTCCACGAGCCACCGTCCACGCTGGCCTCCAGAAACCCTCCGTCGTAGGTGTAGCGGCCGGACACGGGGAGACTCAGTTTTTGATGAAATCGCAGCTCGGAAGCGCGGCCCCTGACCGTAACCGGCCCGACCTCGAGCACGGCTTCCTGAGATCCATCGTAATGCAGGGTCTGCCACGCACGAGACCCCTCGTAGCTGTCGGAGACGAGGCGCCATGGATCGGGAGCTTGCACCAGAGACTGCGAAGCGACGTCCAGAGCCGCCGATTCAAATCCCTCGCGACGGAGGGTGTTGCCAAAGAGCGGCAGGGCGGCGGCCAGTGTCCACGTCGTTTCCGGGGTCGACCATTCGACTTCGAGGGGGACGGTGACGGGTGCGTCGTCTTGGATGCCCGACACATCCACCTCAACCTCGCCAAGGGACCTCCGGTCCAGAGCCCCGATCGACGGCCCAGCCAGATCGCTCGTTCCAACCACCCGCAGGTGTGGGTCGCGGGAACGAACGCGTGCGGTACCCGCGGGCAAACGTGTGCCACGGTTCATGACCAGGAGACGCACCCGGGAGAGCTCCCCCGGTTTGACCCCGGAGGTGAACAGGTCCCCTACCGGTTCGATGTGCAGATGAGGATCGGGCGCCGTGCCCAGGAATCGCCCCACTTCGGCATCGAATGAGATGTTGGGGCCGGGGTCCCCGATGTTGCGAAGCGCGACCGCCGTGCTCTCTCCCGCACTCGATCGCGTCGAAGGCAGGGTGCGATCGTCGATCGCGCGAACCGTATCGAGCCCGGGGAAGTAGTCGCCGAACTCTCCGAGGTTCCGAACCGTGCCGAATCCGTTCAGGGTGGCCAGACCGTCTGCCTGAACGACATCCACGCGGTAGTGATGGCCGTTGTTCTGGGCCACCACCCGCTCGTCCACGTGATAGAGCAGAAGCCCGTCTCCGAACAGAAAACGGTCCATCCCCTCGGTCGTGCGATGCTCGAGCAGGAAGTACTCCGGACCGTGTTCGCCGCGCGTCCACAGACGCAGGGCGCGAGGGGTATTCTCGATGGGCGGCAACTCCAGGCCGCGTTCGTCCACTTGCAACGCTTCCGGCTCGAGAACGCCCCACAGCATGCGCGTGTAGGGATCCGGACCTCCCGGCTGCCGGGCATTGTTGAACCACATCCCGTAGGCCATCACCGAGTAGTAGCCGAGACCGGCCGCGCGCCCGGTCAAATCATAAAGATCGACCGCTCCCAAGAGATGACCCACTTCGTGAACGGGAACACCGATGTTCTCCTTCTCGGGAAAGGTGACGTAATCGGGGACTCGAATGCCATTAGCTACCAGCTCCAGGGGAGCGTTCGTGTAGTGCGATCGGATGTCGGTGGTCAGACCCGAGCGTTCGGCTCCGATACCGGCGAAGACCACCGCGAACCCGTCCACGATGCCGTCGTCGTCTCCACTTCCCGGAATTCCGTCCGGTCCGTCATTGTCGAAACGCCGAAAGTCGACGCCCGCTCCGGTTGCGGCTTGAAAGGCGTGGTAGACCATCCCACCCGCGTTCAAGGGATAACACGTGCAGAGGCCGGATTGATCGTTGGCATACTCGGCATAGGTGAGCGGCATGCGAAACCAACCCACTGCTTCTCCGCTCCATTCGATCTTTCCGTACGTGGCTTCCTCGTACCATTCACGCAAACTGCCGGTGGCCACCTCGCCTTGGCTGAACAGCAGGCGATCGAAGTAGGTGACCGGGTGGGACAGCGTATCCGCGGGGCGGTCGGAAAAGTCGACGAGAAGCACAAGGAGGCGCGGATGCCCTGTCCATCGCCGGCCAAACCGGGTAGCCGCCGCGCTTAATACGCCGGCGGGAGCGGGTTCCTCGGCCGGGACGCGAACGGTGGGATCGCCGAAAAAACGCGGGTGAAGCGGAGCCGCGTGAAGCGGACCAAGAGTGCTGGTATGCGCAGACAAAACGAGGGCAATGACGCAGAGTATCCCAGAGAGGGTATGATGGGGTTGCGTCATGCCGGTGCCCCCAGCCCGAGGCTCCAGGGATTATGTGCCATCGGGATTTCGTGGAATAGCGGAAAAATGTCGAATATTGCATGGGAAGAACACGCCCGGCTCCTCTTGCTACTGCACGCGGCAGGGGCGATCGTGCTCGTGGGAGCCAGCACCCACCACTTTCTAATCGCGCTCGGGTACTTGCGGGGACGCTTCAAGGTGCGGCTGGGCCGCATCTACGCGATCACGGTTGCCATCGCCTATGGGGTGACATTCCTCCTCGGCGCGCTCGTCTATCCGTCCTTCCGCTACGTGGTGCGCGGGCTTTACCTGGATCGTTACGCGGTCTGGGCATCCAACCTGTTCGAGATAAAAGAAAATCTGGCTGTGCTCGGCCTGGCCATGGCGATCGGCGCGCTCATCCTGAGCCGCAAGATGGACCCGGCCCTGGATCGGCATACCCGGTTCGGGTACGCCGCGTTCGTCTTCACCCTCACTGCGATCGTATGGTTCAACGTCGTCTCCGGCCTCCTCATCACGATGGCCAAAAGCGTATGAGCGTCGCATTGCCCCGGAATCAACGCGAAGAGCATTCGAGCAACGTGCCGGTCATCGTAGATGCCGCGGCTATTGTGTTCTGCTGGAGCTTTGCGTTCTTTTTGCTCCACCCCGTTCCGACCCTCTGGTACTACCCGCTCGAACATCGCTGGGCCTTCGAGATCAAGCCTGACGGTCTGGCTATGGCCTGGTATGGCCGTACGATCGCTTCGATCACCCTGTCACTCGTGGGGAGTGGCATAGCCTGGGTCATGCTTCGACGGCGCCCGCCGCTCGCCCCGAGAATCCAGGACGGATGGCTGGCGGCAATGATCGTGTCCATCGTGTTCGTGGTGCTGGTGATCGTGGTCACTAACGTGGGTGACCATCCCGCGCCCGAACCGCTGCCGCCCTGGTACATCCCCCGCTAAACTAGGGCAGCGTGATCGGCGGGAGATCTTCGCGCTGATACACGCCAAGGCCAAACCGTTCGCCGACCCGGCGGTAACCCGTGGCCGGACGAGGCGGATTCGACTCGAATTCGGTGAACATGAATGTGTATTCGGGTTTGTTCCGGAAATACGTGGCGATGAGCCGGCGCTGGTGATATTCCGTGACGCATTGCGTCGCTAAATCCGTGTACGGCACCGCTGCCCGAACCCCGGCAAGGAAATAGTAGAGACTGGCCTGACTGCCAAGGATCTGGGTCGGGCGATCCCCGGCCAAGGATTTGATGAGTGCTACCCCGCGCACGTCGCCATGGTTTTGCGGCTCGCCTTCGAACCACTCGTCTTTGGGAACCCAGATACCGCCGTACTCCAGATCGACTTTCATCCAGCCGGCCGGCGGTTGGGGATGGACAAGACGGCCCTGGATCGCGTGAACGATCGCTCCCGCTCCCGGCGGTAACACCAGGAGGGGCAGGGCGAGCAGGATCAGGCTCGCGTACCTCCACGTTCTGCTCACGGGTCGCATGCGTAATAACCGATCGAGCCCGAGAAAAGCCAGCATCCAAAAACACAAGGCCATGTTTAGCAAATGGCTGCGGTCGGCGCGCACGAGCACGGTCACGAACGCGATGGAACCATACGTAGCCAGAGCAAAGGGAACCGCGTCCGCGCGCGAACCGCTCCGCGCGCGCGCGCCATGGAAGACCAACCAACCGAGCGTGGCCGCGGGCACGACGTAATAGGGCCAGGAGGCGGGTCCACCCAGGGCTGGAAAAGGCTTGTTGGCTGCTCCTTCCAGTACGATGCGCGGCGCCTCGAACGTGGCGCGCAGGAATGACCCCATTTCACCCCGCCAGCACGCGGGGAAAGACACGGCCAGGAAACCAGCGACGAGTCCGGTCGAGAACGCAACGATTTGCGACACGAGGGACCGCTCGGTGCGCGCTCCCCAAAAAAGGAGAGCACCCAAAGCCAAGAGCGATGCGATTCCCGTTTCTTGCGCGTAAAACATCGCGGCAATGACGAAGCACCCGGCGATAATGGCGGCCACCCGACCTGCACGCAGAAGCCCAGACCCCAGAAAGACGATGCACAAAATGGGGGCGCCATGACGGAGCGGGTTCGCCCACCCCCACGCGGCGTGGTAAAAGCCCGCTCGGTCGGGCAGAAACGAAACCATCGCCGTATAGAGCAGGGCGTAAAGAGCCAAGCAACCAGCGAGGAACGGACTCCGCAGGTTTCTCCACGCAGTCAACACGATCAGGCTCCACACGAGGAGGGCGGCCCCATGCCAGTACCACCGAAATCCGACCAGATGAAAGCCCACGACCTTCATGAATCCGAATATGGATGTGCCCAAAAGCGGCCCATAGTTCATGAACGTATCGACGTTCAACACCGCACCACGATTCATTTGACTCAAATAACCGAGGTGCACCATCTCGTGTCCGTTGATGGCGGCGATGGGAATGCCGGGGCCGAAGAAAAGCCATAGGCCGAACGCGGCGAAGGGAAGGGTGAGGAGAAGCGATCGGCGCCACGACCGGGCGCTCGGCGGCAACATTCCTAGGTGAACCGAGGTCCTGGACAACCAGGGCAAAAGCCACAGCGCGGCCGCCAGCGCACCGTAGCGCAAGAGCAGCCGGCGATTGTCGTGCACGCCGAAGGTGGAGGCGAGGGTGAGATCCGGCGCGGGGGGAAGCGGAATGAGTTGCACTGCGGCTTGAAACAATAAAAGGAGCGCGAGTGCAGTAAAGAGAGTGCGGCTCGGGCGAAGATCCCGAGCGGGAGTCATATCAATTCTTGGGCCGCCGGCCCTCCGCCCAGCACGTCGTATACCACAGGGCGGCGGCCGGATGATCGTTCCAGGATCGAAGGCCGCGCATGCCCGCCTCGAACTGCTCCCGGTCGATCGCTCCCGATTGCATCATGGATTTCCCCGCGCTCTGGAACGATTCGACCACGATGTGCAGAAGCGGCCGAAAGGACGGGCTGCCGGCGCAGGAACTCACCGACAAACTGGCGCTCCGCTTGGGCGACGCGCCGGCCTCGTGCAAGAGATCCACCAGCCTGCGCCCGATGAAGGGATTGAATCCCTGGCTTGCGCACCAGCCGACATAACTCCGGCGCAAGGGCTCGAATCCGTTGGGTTCAGGCCAAAGGCGAATGAGCCCGTGATCATCGTCCTCGATGACCACGCGTCCCCCCGGGCGAACCGCCCGCGTCATTTCCGCCACGACCCTATCCGGATGTTCCACCTGGCCCAGGACGAAGCGGGCGTGCACGACGTCGAAGGTTCCCCATTCATCGGACTTGAGAGGAAGCTGGAATAGATCGCCTGTTCTCAGCTCGACCAGCGAGCTTTCCCCGCTCGCTTCGGCCAGACGCTGGGCGGCGGAACGCCATGGATCCGAATGCACAATCCCCATCGCGACACCCGAGCGTCCGACGGCTCGGGCCATGGCGCGGGTGAGTTGGGCCAGACCGCAGCCCACATCCAGAATGCGTTCGCCGCCACGAAGACCGAGCATCCCCACTGAGGTGGGATTCAACATGTCGTTCATCGCGCCGAATCGCTGGTGCTCTTCGGGGTCGAGCGCGTCGCGATGATGGTACATAGGTCAGGATTTGGGGTGAGCGGTTACCTGAACGGTCACGTGCTGGGTTGGCTCGAGTTTCATCATGAGAAACGCGGGGCGATTGATCTTGTAGTCGGCGAGAGGCACTTCGAAGTGGGTGGTTACCTGGAGGGTGCCATCCTTGGCCCTCGTCGCATCCACGGGAACCTCGATGGTTCGTTTCACGCCGTGCAATTCGAAGCGTCCGGACAATTTCAAACGCACCGTATCGCCGGGATTGAGCGTACGACCCGATGCTTCGAGGATGCGCCCCCCTTCGAACACGGCTTTGGGGTATGTGTCCGTATGGAGGTGATTTTCACGCATGTGCTTGTTGCGCATGGGAATGCCGGTATCGAGGCTTGCCAGGTCCACGTCCACCCGCACGGTCACGCTATCACCCAGATTGGCGGGATCGAACGAAATGTTCCCTGTTACCTGCTTGGTCTTTCCCTGGAAAGTCTCCAGCGTCGCCTTCGAGGTGAATACGACCAGGTTTCTGTCTTTCCCGGGCTCGATGGTGAAATCCGTGGCCTCCGTGGGCCTCGCCTCTAGTCCGGCCAGGAGGATAATGACGGTTAAGACGAACTGACGCAGCATAAGGTAACCCAGGGGAGCCTCAGTAGAAGAAGTGGACCTGCCCGACGAACTGGGAATACTCGCTCTCCGGATAGCTGATTCCTGACTCATCGAGGTTGCGATAAAGGTAGGCCATAGCCTCCAGGCGCACAAAGGGATAGAGCATGGATTCGGCCCCGAACCCATACCGGACGCGTTTTCCGGTGTTCCCATCCGTGTCCGGATCGTAGACGTCGATCGTGCCCTTCAAGTCGAACCCTTGGCGGAACTGAACCGCCAGCTCGTGGGAGGTGAAGAAGCTCGTGCTGTCGGTCGCCTGGGCCAGATCCTTGAACTGCGAAAAATCGGCTTCCCACGTCCAGGTGAACGGCTTGAAATTGAAGTAACCGAACGGTCCTCCGGCGGTTTGTTCGCGGTCGAACTGGCGATTCCAGAGACCGGAGCCGCCGACCGCAAACCCAAGCTTTCCGGCACTCATGCGATACAGAGCCCGCCCGGTCAACTCCATACGATCGTCATTGTCTTGGGTACTGCCCAGGTTCCCGTTCAACACCGCCGCGCTCAACACCAGGTTGCCGGGATTGATACCGGCTTCGATCCCCACGTCGGTTTGAAAGGGCGGAATGAACCCCATGTACTGGCGCACGAAAGCGGTGTGATCCGGCGTCCGCCATCCGAAGTCCGGAGTAAAGCGGCCCACTTTCACCCAACCGGTGGCGGGCAGGATGTAACCGAGTCCGAATAGCTCGAGCGTACTCGAGGTCGGCCCAATCCCCTTGTCGAAGTAAAGCGAGAAGCGGTCGGTGAGCTGCAGGGTCAGGTACAGGTTGCCCTGCATTTGAAAGAAATTATCCGGGGGCAGGGTCTGAACGAAATCATTCGGCCCCAAATCGGAGCGCATATAAAGGGTTCGCGCGTCGGCCCCGATCGTGACCGCTTTGCTGAGTTGCGGATCGATAGCGGCCATTGTGGAGTCACTCAGTTTAAGCCATGCCATTTCTTTCGGAACGATGTATTGGGTGGCGTAGGTGGTGCGCTGCCCTCCCCCGGCCGGATTCACGTGACAGAGGTTGCAATCCTGTCCGTATCGGGCGGAGTAGCGTGGAATCGTGTACGCGTTGGCCACGAATAGACACAGCCCGGCCGCGGCAATGATGAGGAACGCGAACCAGAATCGCCCCGAATGCATGGCCCCTCCCTTGGGTTCCTGAGCGCGCCAAAGGCTACACCACGGGCCCGGCGGATGGCCAGTGCGGGCTGGAATGCCCGTCCTAGCTGGGCGGTACTCATCTCGCGTTTTTACGGCCAGAAAATTCAAAGGACGTGGTGATAGTGATGAAAGACGTACAGGATCTCGAACTTCATTTCGCGTCGGACACCGAGGCGCGGCCGGCCGATACGCCGGCTTCTCCAATTCCCGATGCGGACGGCCCGCTTCTCGATGCGTATTCCCGCGCCGTAACTGGAGCGGTGGAACGCATTGCGGCTTCCGTGGTGCACATCCAGGTCGAGGGGGAACTCCCCTCTCGGGGCCGCCGGCCCGCAAACGAAACCCAGATCCGCGGCGGGTCCGGGTTCGTGTTCACGCCGGACGGGTTCGTCCTGACCAATACCCACGTCGTCGAGCACGCCCGGCGGTTGGAAGTCGTGCTTCCCGACGGGCATCGGGTGACCGCGTCACCGGTGGGCGAGGATCCGGCCACCGACCTGGCGGTCGTGCGCCTCGACGCTGCCCAGCTCACCCCCGCCGCCGTTCTGGGCGATTCCAGCCGGCTCAAGGTGGGACAGATCGCCATCGCGATCGGGAGTCCGTTCGGGTACCAGACCACCGTCACCGCCGGGGTGGTCAGTGCCCTCGGCCGCTCGTTGCGTACCCGATCGGGGCGGTTGGTCGATGACGTCATTCAGACAGACGCGCCCCTCAATCCCGGGAACTCGGGTGGTCCGCTCGTGGATTCGAACGGGGTCGTGATCGGCGTGAACACAGCAATGATTGGAGCCGCGCAAGGGATTTGCTTTGCGATCGGGGTCAACACCGCCGTATTCGTGGCCTCCCGCCTCATTCGGGATGGGCGCGTCACCCGAAGCTACATCGGCGTGGCCGGTCAGAACACGCCTATTTCCCGGCGGTTTGTGCGGTTCCACCAGCTCGACCGGTCGAGCGGTATCCGGGTCGCTTCGGTTGAGCCCAAGAGCCCGGCCGCGCACGCGGGTTTGGAAGAAGGCGACATCGTAGTTGCGTTCGACGGAATTTCCGTGGGCGGGATCGACGACTTGCACCGCCTGCTTACCGACACTCGGGTCGGACATCGGTCTGAGATCGTCCTGTTGCGGCGAACCGAGAAGCTGGCTTTGCCCATAGTGCCGGAGGCGTACGCGGCCAGAGACGAATAACCGCGGATTCTGGCTGTTTCTGCCGTCTATACTTATACTGTTAGGTGATTCTTCGGGCTTGGAGCTTGCTCCATGACCACGTTCCACGGACCTGCCGCGCGGCTCATCCTTCCTCTTATCGCCCTGTTCTTGCTCTCTGCCCGCTCCGCTTTGGCGTGCAGCTGTGTAAAGACGACCGATCTATACAAGATCGAATCCGCAGACCTCATCTTCATCGGCCGTCTCATTTCGAGTAAAGATCCCAGTGCTGGATCGCGGTCCAGCTCTTCGATGGACCCTATCATCTACACGTTTGAGATTGAACGTTTGTACAAAGGCGAGGATGCTCACGAGGTGGAGGTGCTCTCCGCGCGTAGCAGCGCGTCTTGTGGAAAGACGTTTCGCGAAGGTCGCCACCTCGTTCTCGCTCGCGCTTCGTCGGGGGGAGAGTTCTGGACGGGCGCCTGTTCATCCGGAAGACCCGTCGAACGGGCTGGCTCTCTTATCGCCACTCTGGACTCTCTTCATCTACCCACCGCGCCCATGGAGTGGGACCGCAAGCTGGTGTTTGACGCCATCCAGGGACTGAACAGCGCCCAAACCCAAGATGATCGCGTTCGAGCTATTTTTCACTTAGGAGGACTCCGAAAAGCACCCTCTCTTTCCATTCCCACTCTCCAAAAGCTGGTCACGTCAGGCACCGAACAAGAGCGCCTGGCCGCCGTGCGGTCTTTAGGTCAATTTCGTGATTTCGGACACCGGACCCAACCCATCTTCCTCGCCGCGCTGAGCGACAGCTCAGAAGCGGTTCAGAAGGCCGCGATGACGTCTCTCAACGGAACGACAATGGATGGCAACGTAAGTGACACGCTGGGCAAGATCCTGGTTAGTCATCCCAATCCGGAGCTTCGCATCGAGGCCGCCCGGCTCATGGCAGCTTCCCCGTCCCATTCCGTTTTTGACAGGAGGAATTGGAAATCCCTGGAACCTGCCCTACAGGATACCGCGGCAAATGTACGAGTAGCGGTTCTTGATGCTATCGGAACCTACGGCGTTGACGCGCGGGAATCATACGACTCACTGGCCCCATTGCTCGAAGACGTTCAGCCGTCCGTACGCGAAACAGCAATGCGGAACCTGTGGAGAGTCGCTCCGGACCGGGCCCGCCCTGTCATCGAAGCGTCCCTTTCCGGTCCCGATAGCACGCTGCGAGCCGCATGCGTCGACCTTGCCGTAAGGCATCAGTTGCGTAGCCGCAAGGACATCCTGCAGAGAGCAGTGGAGGACTCAGCGCCTCTGGTTCGAGAGCAGGGATGGCAGCAATGGAGAGGTTGGCATGACGTACCCTTGGACACGAGCCGCGTGTTCCGGGCTATGACCGATAAAAACGTTCGAGTGCGGCTGGCTCTCTTGTCGTGTCTCTCCAATCGCAACGAAATTCGAAACGGCCTTGCCGAAGAGCCGGAGTACCAAGCGGGTCTCCGGAGACTTACTCGAGACCCCTCGCCTTTTGTTCGGACCGAAGTTATCTACACAATCCTCATGTCACGTCTCCTGGAAACAATGCAGGCTGAACTCTTGAATCTGACAAAGGATCCAGACTCAGGGGTGCGCAGGAAGGCAGTCTCCGCGTTGAGACACGTCCCGCGCTCTCCGGAGGTCCAGACTGCTTTGGAACGGGCTCTCAAGGACGAGGACCCCGAGATACGTCAGGTTGCGGACGAGATCCTTAACGGGTGCCGATAGGACTGGGACCGAGGAGGATGGAAAAACTGGAGCGGAAGACGGGATTCGAACCCGCGACGTCCACCTTGGCAAGGTGGTGCTCTACCAACTGAGCTACTTCCGCTCGGGTCGCGTTGGAACGCCGAAACGCGCTGGATTCGGCGTGTCCAAAGGCCAACTAGAATAACAATCGACCTTGTTCGGGGTCAACTTCTTCACAAAGTGACCGGATGGCAATCTCTAGCCATTCTTGCCGACCCGGATCCGACGATCCATTGGCCAGATATTTCGGATGTGTCATCTACTCTAATGCGGTTGCCGGCCTGATCTTGCCACCGCCGGATCAGAACCTGATTGACGACAGTACTGTCCGTCGGATCTCCATAACGGCGTCGAATTTCTGAGAGGATATCGAGAAGGGCGTTTCGTGCTTCGGTTTTGGAGGCAAACGAGCAGGCGGCCGAGAATCCTTCGAGGGCCCCCGCGCTATCCGCCATTACCGCAACTGACGAGTACTTTGACCATCTCGAGTCCTTGGGCGGATTACGGAGCCAATGGGTGACATAGTTGCGGCAAGGGGACATCTGCTCCGCCTCCCATTGTTCCTTTCCGAGCAATCTCTTGACATCGGTACCGAAAGGATAGGGATACCCCCCGATCGGAATTGTGTATCGCGGAGCTCTTTCCCTGCCACACCCGGCCAAGAACATGAGCACCGAGATTGTCGCAAGGGTTAAGCCACGCCGGTTCATAGGCGCAAGTCTAACTCCTGTCGGCGCAGAGTCGACTGCCATGCTCCGGCAACCCTATACTCGCCCGAACTTGAAAAATGGAGGGATACGGCTTGCTCGTCGTACAAAAATACGGAGGTACCTCGGTCGGCACGCCCCAGCGCATCCTGCGCGTAGCCGATCGCATTGCCGCTCGGCGCGCGGCCGGAGACCGCATCGTGGCCGTGGTCTCGGCGATGGGACAGACCACGGATCATCTCCTCTCTCTCGCCCACCGGATCACTCCGCGCCCCAGCCGGCGCGAGATGGACATGCTGCTCACCACCGGCGAGCGCATCAGCATGGCGCTTTTGTCGATGGCCTTGGAAGCGCGTCAAGTGCCCGCGATCTCGTTTACCGGAAGCCAAAGCGGCATCATCACCGACACGAACCACACCCGCGCCCGCATCCTGGAGATCCGCCCTATCCGCATTCTTCCCGAGCTCGAGCGCGACAAGGTGATCATTGTGGCTGGATTCCAGGGCGTGAGCCGCGATAAGGAGATCACCACCCTGGGCCGAGGCGGGAGCGACACCACCGCCATCGCGCTGGCAGTGGGTCTGGGGGCCGATCTCTGCGAGATCTACACCGACGTTCCGGGCGTCATGACCGCCGATCCCCGCCACGTGAAAACGGCCCGACTCCTCCCGCGTGTCTCCTGGGATACCATGCTCGAGTTGGCCGCGTCTGGAGCCGGGGTCATGCACACGCGCGCGGTCGAGCTGGCCGGACGGCGGTCGGTACCCTTTTGCGTGCGCTCCGCGTTCACGAAGAAGGAGGGAACAGTGGTCGAGGGTAAGGCGATCGAGCAGGGAGCCGGGATCGCGGCGGTGACCGGCGTGCCGCGCGTGGTCCAGGTGAAGATCACTGGCACGGCTGCGTCTCGGGATCGTATTTGCGAGATTCTGGAATCGACCCGGGACGTTGCCGGCATCCGCGGGCTCATCGACGATGGAACCACGTTGTCGTTCGTACTTCCCACGAACGAAGACACCCCAATCGTTCTCGAAGAACTGGGCGGGAAGCTGAACGCAGCGGGAGCCGCGTTACGGGTCGAAGACCAACTGGCTGCGCTGACCATGGTGGGAACGGGCGTGCTGGACGTGCCGCAGGTAACGTCGCGCTCGGTTCGCGCGCTGGCCGGGGTTCCCATTCGGGGGCTGAGCGCGGGATCGCTTGCCCTTACCCTGCTCGTCCCGGAAAACGCCTACGGCGACGCTCTTCGCCGGCTTCACGCGGCCTTCATCGAAGCTACTTAAGCCGCGTCGCGCTTTCCGTTCTTCTTGGCCTCGAGGCCTTCCATCCCCGCATCCGCGGCGACGAGGCGATTGGCCAGGCGACTGCGCTGGAACGTGGCAAAGGCCAGGCCAAGAACGGTGAGCCCGGTCCCAATCCACAAGAGACCGATGAAGGGTTTCAGGCTCACTTCGGCGTAGAGATATTCCTGCGGTGCTTGCGCGATGTAGAAGAACGCACGGCCGGTGTTGGCATCCACGCGATCGAGCACGAGGTTCGATCCCGTGCGCCCGATCGGCGCCTCGATCTGCTCCAACCCGCCGCTTTCCCCCGGACGACTGATGATTCCGGGCCGGACGTGGAAGGTTTGACGTGGAGGCGAATCCATCGACCCACCGTACATCTCGACGTGCGCGTTCGCGAACACCCTCACCGATCCGCCTTCACGCGCCGGCATTTGCACATCGAAGGTGTTGAGGCTGACCTTGTTGCCCTGGATCTCGCCGCTCTCGCCACGCAAGAGACCCAATGCCGGCCAGCGGATGCCGACTTCGATCTGGGTTCCCGTGGCCTCGGTGGCCAGGAGCGAAATGGCCTGATCTGTGTTCGCGATGTCGGCCGGGACAACGCTCGTGTTGCCATCCGAGTATCCCTGCAGGGCGGGCTTCAAGGTTTGATGCACGCCGTCTCGCACAACATCAATCGTCGCCACGACCTCTTTCGTCGGAGGTGCAGAACCGTTTGCGCCGGCCGCGCTTGCCTCAGGCGTGCGCGCCTCGATCTCGAGGAGCGTGAGCGTCATGCCCTCGGAGGTGACTGGTGTCCCCTTCTGGAGCTGGACGCGGGTCTGAATGCGATCGTTCAGAGGATCCAGCGCATGACCCATTGGGGATACGTACACGTCGCGGTCCCAGAAGGAGTGAAGGGCGGGCTTCTTCATCATCCCCTGATTGAAGTCGCTGAAATACATGGTCGGTGAAACGAGGAAGGCGCCGCCGGACGTGCGCAGCGCCACGTCGTACGCGTCCTTTCGCCCGTTTTCGACTTCTCGGCGGCCGAGGTACTTGAACCCGTACCCGAGCGAGAGCACTTCTTCGCCCTTGGGCAGGACGACGGTTTCCTTGGTGCCGTAGGAGGTCGAGGCGACGATGCCCAGCACTGCCAGCCCGATGCCCACGTGGGCGAGGTAGCCGCCCGCCGCCCGCCACTTGCGACGCGCCAACAGAACGATCGTGTAGCCGTTGGCCAGCACGGCAAAAATGGTCAGCACCATGAGCACGAGGTGCGGCACGTGTCGCACGCCAGCGAACACGAGCACGGGCAGCGCAACCATGCTGAGGACAGCGGGCCAGACCAGACGACGCAGACTCTGCCCCAGGTTCACGTCCTTCCAGAGCAGGAAGGGGGCCACGCCAACCAGGAGCGTGATCAGACATGCAAAAGGCAAACCCATGCGGTTATAGAACTCGGGCTGCACGTTAGAAGACGGTCCCCAGATACGGGTGATGATGGGCGCGGAGGTTCCGAGGGCCACGAACACGGCAAACAACGTGAACACGAGCGAGCCCAGGAACATGAAATACTCGCGACTGGCCAGAGGTGCTTGCGTCTTGTCCGTGGGAATGCGCCGAAACTTGAACACGAAGAGTCCCAATCCCCCGCCCAGGAAGACCACCATGAATGCAACCAGGAACTGATTGATCCCGAGATCGGTGAATGAGTGCACCGAGAAATCAGCCAGCACGCCGCTTCGCGTCAGGAAGGTCGAATAGGTAAGGAGCACGAAGGGTAAAAGCGCGAGGAACAAGTTCAGCCTTCTAAAGATCCCGCGCTTGAGCTGAATCATTTGGTTGTGGAGGAGCCCCACCGCCAGAAGCCACGGCACCAGGGACGAGTTCTCGACTGGATCCCAGCCCCAGAAGCCACCCCAGCCGAGAATGCTGTAGGCCCAGTAGCCGCCCAAGGTGAGCCCTGTCCCCAGGGCGAGGATGCCGAAGGTCGTCCACGGAATGGCACGGCGTACCCAGTTGTCCCAATCTTCCTTCACCATCGCCGCCATCGCATACGCGGCGGGAATCCCGAGCGACGCAAATCCAAAGAACATGATCGGTGGATGAATGGTCATCCACGGATCCTGAAGCAGCGGGTTCAGCCCGTTTCCGTCCGGCGGCGTTTGCGGCAGCTTCGCGAACGGATTCGCCTTGAGGAGCATGAGCAAGAGGAACAAATCGATGCCGAGATAAAAGAAGAGCACCGGCGATTCGTACTGCTTGGCCTTGAAGCGAATGAATAAGGCTAAAAGCCCGCCGTAGAGGGCCCACAGAAGGAACGTGCCTTCCTGCCCGCCCCAGAACGAGGCGATGACGTAGCGGAGCGGCATGTCGCTCGAGGTGTAGCGATAAACGTAACTGTACTGATAGTGATGGCTGAGAATGTGGTACCAGAGCGTGGCGGCGCTGGCCACCAACCCGAGCGCGGTTGCATACACGCTGAGGCGCGCCACGCGTAGCCAGGGTGTTTCCGCCCCCTTGCGTACTCCAGGCGCGTACGCCGCCATCGCCGTGGCCGTAGCCAGCGTGGTGAAGATGAGGAGCAGATATCCCGTGTCCATCGCTACATGCCTTCCTGCTTAGTACGATTTCCTATTGCCGGCGCTACTCTAGGTAGGGCAGCGCATGGAGCCTCTCCCTCTCCTCCGGGGTGAGCTCCGAAGTGGCTTTCTTGGCCGCGTCGTCGGTGGTCGCGTCGTTATATTTGGACGGACATTTCACGAGGATCTGATTGGCGTGGAACGCACCTTCCTGGTACTTGCCGATCACAACGACCTTTTCCGCCTCGTCGAAATTCCCCGGCTTGACGCCGGCGAAGACCACCGGCATCACATCGCCCTGTTCATTGGCTATCGTGAACTGGAACACCTTGCGGTTGGGGTCGAACCGAGCCGCCTCGTGATTGGGGAAGCCGGCCACCTGAACTGCTCGCTCGGCCGCCTTCGCCTCGGCAAAGGGAACGTAGGGCGCGACGGTTTTATTGAAGTTCAGAAACGCCAGCGTTCCGAACACCGCCAGCATCGTCACTCCAAACGCAACTCGCATCTTATGGTTCATGGGACATCACCTTGCCTGAGGTTTATCGCGGAACGCCTGATCGCGGATCACCCGGTTGAGCTTGCGTTCCACCGAAACCAGGTAAATGAAGACGCCCAACCATATTACCAGAATGGCCGACAGGACATACCCCGCACCGCTCATCACGCAACCTCCTGTGCTTGAAGATCCACCACGTTCGCGCGGGAAAGCCGTTCCACCCGCACCCGAATGTTGAGGATCCACACATACAGCGCCGTATAGGAGAGAAGAAAGAGATAGAAGACCTGACGCATCTTGGCGTTCATGACCCCGCTTTGCTGATCCGTCTTGATAATGGGAGACGGATGCAGCGTTTCCATTACGCGGGGCACGACGAAAACCAAAAATGGCACGGTGACGAAGGCGAAGATGGAATAGACGGCCACGATGCGCCGCCGCTTGTCTTCGTCCGCAATCGCGGATCGAAGCGTGAAGTATCCGCCATAGATGAGGAGCAGGATGAGCACGGTGTTCTGTCGGGGATCCCAGTTCCAGAACGCCCCCCACTCGCGACGCGCCCAGATCATGCCGCTCGCCAGGGCCACCGCGCAGAACACGAACCCCAACTCGGAGCTGGCCAGAGCCACGTCATCCTGCTTGGGATCGCGGGTTTTCAGATAGCGAATGCTCCAGATCATCGCGACCAGAAATCCCAACGTGGCAATCCAGGCCGAGGGAACGTGGAAGAAGAAGATGCGGAACTCGGGCCAGGGAACCATGGTGGTCTGGCCGCCCTCGAAGCGCGGGCGTGTCGCCACGGGAGAGTACGTGAACGCGAGCAGGATGCTGGCGGTCATGAGCGCTCCGGTGACCCATTTCCATGCTCTGGCCATGGTTCAGTCCCTCCACACCGAGTCGAAGAGGAAAAAGGACAGCGTCAACATGATGCCGGCATAGGAGACGAGAAGCTGAATTTCAGTCACTGCGTCTGCCCAGGGAGCTAGATCCATCGCCTTCCGCGTCGAGCTCACTCCCGCCACCAAGACCGGGATGAGGATCGGAAAGGACAGCACGGTAAACAGCGCTCCTTTTACACCCGCCTGGGCGACGATGGCCGCCACCAGGGTCGTGGACGCGGCGAGGGCGAGGCTGCCCAGGCCCAGACCGATACCCAACAAACCCCAGTTCGCCTCCCGAATGGGAAGCAAAATCTGAAATAGCGGGATGAGGACCAGGTCTAGGAGACCCAAAAGGACCAGGTTGAACAGAAACTTGCCCAGAAAGACCTGAGTCCCGGAGGCGGTCAACTTCAAGGCCACCTCGGTTCCCCGCTCCGCTTCAACGACAAACGTACGCGATAACCCCGCCATTGCAGCAAAGAACACGATTATCCAGATAAGGGAAGCATGGACTTCGGGCGAAAGCCCGAAACTGCCGGTGGCATAACTGACTACGGCCAGGGTGACCACGCTGAAGAGGACGATTGCGTTCAGGGCGGCACGGGTTCGAACTTCGGAGCGGATGTCCTTGGCCAGGATGGCCAAGGCCCCCTCAAGCCAGATCAAGGGTCCGGGTTCCCAGTTCGAGCTCGAGCGGATCGTTGGTGGCGATCACAACCGCACTGCCGCGGTCCGCATAGTCGCGCACGGTTCGGGCAATCAGTTCGCGGCCGGTTTGGTCCAGGTTTGAGCCGGGCTCATCCAAAAGGAGAATCCTCGGCTCACCCTGGAGCGCGAAGGCCAGCTTGGCTCGCTGCCGAAGGCCTGTCGAGAGAGTACTCAGAGGATCGTGGAGCCGATCGCCCAGACCCAGCGTCCCCAACAATCCTTGATCGCGGTCGCGATTTCGCCCCAACCCTCGCGCTCTCGCGAAAAACTCCAGATTTTCGAGGGCGGAGAACTCCTCGTACAGGGTCAGATCGGGAGACAGATATCCCGTCCAGCGGCGCTGCCAGTCGCGACTTCCCGAGTTTCCATCGGGAGTGGACAGGCGGACCGTCCCCCCCGATGGGGTGAGGAGCCCGGCCAAAATGCGGAGAAAGGTGGACTTGCCGCTGCCATTGGGACCGCGCACCACGAGGCGTTCCCCGCCCTGGATGGTGATCGATACTCCGCGCAGCACCGACCGATTCGAAAACGCCTTCGAAAGCTTCTCGACGTGAATGGCGACCATCAATGACGGATCCGTTTTTTCAGAATGCAACGGGCCGCGATACTAGCATTGAGAACCGAAGCTTAGCGACGCGATGCGCCACCCACACCCTAGGTTATACTTGTTCCCCCATGAGCACCCAAACTACCCGCCCCACGATTGCCTCCCTCCTGGCCCGTCAGGTCGTCGTATTCGACGGCGGGATGGGGACGACCCTGTACGGACACGGGATCCCTTACTCCCAGTGTTTCGACGAACTCAACCTGGTCCGGCCGGAGGTCGTGCTGGAAATTCATGCCGGCTATGTGGAAGCCGGAGCACAGGTTCTAGAGACGAACACCTTTGGCGCCAACCGGTACCGGTTGGCCGAGCACAACCTCGACCAGCAGGTCGTGGCCATCAATCAGGCCGGGGCGAGGCTGGCTCGCCAGGCGGCCGGAGACCGGGCCCTGGTCGCGGGATCGATCGGCCCCCTGGGCAAGCACCTGATTCCGATCGGCAACCTGGAACCCTCCGACGCCGCGCTCGCCTACCGCGAGCAAGCCCAAGCCCTGGTCGCGGCGGGGGTGGATTTCCTCATCCTGGAGACGATCACCCACCTCGAAGAAATGGTGGTGGCGGTGCGGGCGGTGAGCGATCTCGGCGTGCCGGTCATTGCGCTCATGACGTTCACCGAAGAAGCGAAGAGCCTGGTCGGCAACAAACCCGAAGAAGTTGCGGAGACGCTCTCGAATTTGAACGTGGCTGCGCTCGGCGCCAACTGCAGCGTGGGCCCGCAGGGGATTCTCGAAGTGCTGGAGCGCATGGTGCCGCACGCACGCGTTCCCGTGGTGGCGATGCCCAACGCCGGTCTCCCCAGCTTGGTGAACGGACGCTACATCTATCTGTCGTCCCCGGAATACATGGGGGATTTCGCGCGCAAGGCGGTTAACCTGGGCGTAGCCGCGGTCGGCGGCTGTTGCGGGACGACCGCGGACCACGTGCGTGCGCTCGCGCAGGCGGTGAAGTCGAGCAAACCCAAGCCTCCCGGCACGGCCATAGCCGTGGAAGTGCGCGAATCACATACTCCGGTGAGCACGCCCGCCCTCCCCTCCCGAGCGCCCGGCTTCTTCGAAATGCTCGGCAAGCGCTTTGCGATTTCAGTCGAAATAGATCCGCCGCGAGGCATCCAGGTCGAGCGCTACGTGAAGAGCGCGATTTATATGAAGTCGAAGGGCGCGGATGCGATCAACGTCGCCGACAGTCCGCTCGCCCGCCCGCGCATGAGCCCGAGTGCGTTCTGTCATATCCTGCAGCGCGACGCGGGCGTGGAAACGATTCTCCATGTGTCCTGTCGCGACCGGAATCTCCTTGCCACCCAGTCCGAGCTCATGGGCGCGCACGCTCTAGGGATCCGCAACGTCATTGCGGTGACCGGGGACCCGGTGCAGGTGGGCGGATATTTGAAAGCCTCGGACGTGTTCGATCTCGACTCGGTCTCGCTGACGCGCTTGATCACCACGTTGAACGAAGGCATCGACTTCAGCGGCAAACCCACCGACGAGCCGACGCAATTCCGCATTTGCGTGGCCGCCAATCCAACCGCGGTGGATGTGAACGCGGAGATCGAGAAGTTGCGCCGGAAACTCGATGCAGGGGCGCATTTCATCTTCACCCAACCGGTGTATGGCGCGCGCGACCTGGAATCGTTCCTGAAACGGTTCGGCCGCCTGCCGATTCCGATTTGCGTCGGCATTCTTCCCCTGCGTAATGCTCGCCATGCCGAGTTCCTGCACAACGAGATTCCAGGCATGGCCGTGCCTGAAGATATTCGTAAGCGCATGCACGCTGCCGGAGAGCACGGGCAGGAAGAGGGGTTGACCATCGCGATTGAAACGCTTTTGGCCTGCCGGCCATTCTGCCAGGGCGCGTACTTGATGCCGCCCTTCAATCGCTTCGAGATGGCGGGGCAGGTGCTGGACGGTGTGGGAGCGCGCTGAGTCGGCCGGTGATCGCGTCGCTGGAAGCGGCTCCTATCCGTTTGTTCAAAGCTCCGCCCCCCGAGGCGATCGGTCAACGTAACAAAACAAGCCGCCCAGAGGTCCGGGCGTTCCCTTAGAAATGATGCACGAGTTTCAGGCAGTTTTTTGCTTTTCAAATTTTGTACGTACAAAGAATTCAAGTTTGCGCAAAGACTTAGTCAAGGACTTGTAAAGCCTTATAGACTAGCAACCCGACGATGACAATTACGGACACTTGCGTAACTTTACCTCGCAATTTCATCGATACATTCGCTTTAGTTTTCCCCATGTGCTCGGCACCGAGATGATATCAATGAGACTTCCCGTACAGAGTCTTGATCTTTCCCCACGTGACGGACCGAGTCGGAGTCGCGGATAGACACGGTTCAAGAAGCGGATTGCAGCCATCCGTGTCAGCACCGACGTTTCCACCTCCCAGCGAGATCCACCCAGCCCGGGCCGGGTCGATGGCTTGTTCAACGTTGATTTCAGCTCCCCCGCACGTCGCGACCTTGATCAATCCCGAAGGTGGAAATGGAACGATCGACATCACGGACGGATCGTAAGCGGAGACCGTGAAGTATCCGGCCGGCATCAAGTCCCTGTGCTTACAGTTGTCGATCGCCCAAGTGATCGTGTTGCTGGAGCCGGGCCCTGGCCAGTCATCGCTGGGAAATTCCAGATCGGAACACGTGTGCCAATCCAGCACCTTCATGCCGCGATGTGCTTCTGGACGCGTAGCGTACTGGATGCCCATCTGCACCCCCGTAATGCCATACCCCGTGTCCGGTTCTGTCGCCCCCTCCGGTACCGCCAGGAGATAAACGACATGAGGGTTGTCTTCCGGATTCAAGGAAGCCGCCGTCACCACCGTCTGTCGGGAAAAATCCACGCCACAGGAGTCTGCCGGATGTGTCGTTTTGGAGACATGCAAGAGCACAGCGGGAGGCGAAGGCGGCGGAGGCGGTGGAGGCGGTGGCGGAGGAGGTGGCGGAGGCGTGTCATATAGCGGGGGCCCCGGCAAGGGAGGAGCTTCCGGGACGGGAGTCAAGACTCCGGATCCTGTGCAGGGATTGAATCCAACGCTTATTCCGAATCCGGCTCTCCCCACGTCCGCGTCGGCCAAGACGAGCTCGGTTCCATCGCAACCCCGGATGATTCGTTTCCCATCATCGGGATGGTTGGTGATGTAAAACGCCGACGTCCTCTCGACATAGAGGATGAACGAGACGAGAAACGTGCGCATTCCCTCGTCTTCGTGCCCGCTCACCGTACCATCCTGGCAGGTAGACCAGCTTACGCGAATCCCGGACCAGGGGGCGGGCCAACTTGCGGTCGGTTCCTCTACGCGCTGTTCATACCACGGCCCGAAGCAAACCCCGATTATGCTCATGACCAGCGGGTTGTAGGCGATCCCGAACGAGGCTCCCTGAACGCCGGGATCCGTATCCTCGGCGAACACATTTACGCGATAGTACGCGCCGATCACGCCGCTGGCACCGTCGTAGGTGCCGATCTGGTCGTTGTAGATATCGGACGCCATTTGCGAGCACAAGATCGTGGCATCCCAGCTTCCGCATAGCCCCGAGAGCGCGTCGACGCTGAGCGCAATCTTTGGCGATGCGACTGCTTGGATCGGCAGGAGCGCAAGACCCAGGAGCGCCAGTGCAGAAACCCGTTTCACGTTTACCCTTTCAGTGAGGCTGCATGCAGAGCGGTTTGATTTTCCACAAGGTTGTGGAATGGATCGCGGTTGGCACACCATCCAGGCACGTCACCGACATAGCCGCTCCCATGTGCTCGGCAAAACCGGCGTCGCGTCGCTAACACAAGGTTCGAGCAAGGGATTGCACCCGTCGGAATCGTTTCCAATCGCGGCCGCACCGAACGACACCCATCCCGCCCGAGCAGGATCTACGTGCTCCGTCCTGCTTTCCTGGCCCAAGTCTAAGTATATAAGACGGATGGCCGAAACCCCATCACCGGATCCTCCGGATTCCAGCTTGACCTTGTCGGGTTTAAAGCCCAAACTTATGCTCCACAAGAGCTTCAATCCATGGCGACGCCACCTCTCGAAGTCAACTTAGCTCTGAAACCGCGTTCGAGGCTCGACGTCATCAATGTTTCCGCTCTGATCGAGCACGAGCACCCCGGCTTTTTCTCCCGCTTCCGGCGCACGCTCTATTGCTCCTTTCACACCACGGCCGGTTACCTGGAACAGAACCTCTGCTCCCGGTTTCGCCACCAGGAGCAATCGGTCCAGGAGTACGTGAAGGCGTTCCAGCAACTCTTTCCGCCCGAGGCCGGCTACCGTCACGACGACTTGAACCTGCGCACCGAGCTCAGCGAAGCGCAGCGGGCCAACGAACCCCGTAACGGCGACTCCCACCTCACCTACATCGGCTCGGGGCTCCGAAGCTGCGTCACGTATGTGAACCGACCCGTTACCCCAGGCTATTTCATTGATCTGGACGGCATGAACGGGACCGCGCATCGTACGCGCCACACCACGGTGATCGGGCATGACCGCGAGGAGATCGTGGAGAAGCGGCGACTTTGGGTGCCGGTCTCCGATCACCCGGTCGATTCGGTGAGCATCCGCGATCCCAAACTGGGCTTGCTGGAAGAGCTGAACGAGGCCATAGATCGGCTCGACATCACCAAGGGGAAGATCGAGCTGGCGCTGGCGTCCAGCGAGCGCAATGCAGGGCTTACTGTCAACGAGTACGAAACGCTGCTCATGAAGCACGACCTGCACGAGGTGCTCGCGAACCCCCTCCGGTTCATGGCCGAAAAGGGTCGAAACATGCTCATCGATCCCAAAGCGGTGCCGCAGAAAACGATCAACTACGCCAAGTACGACCTCGTCCTGATCGTGAATAACATTCTCGACAGCCTGGGGGCCCAGAACTCGCCCCTGGAGCGCTTCGTGGACAAGTTTCTCGCTGTACCGGCCGCCCGGTTTCTGCGCATGAAGCGAAAAGTCAACCTCCTCGTCTCCGATCGTGAAATTCACGGCCGCGGCCGCATCGTTCAGGGCACCTACCAGAGTCCCATCCTCGTACAATGGGATCGGGCGGCCGAGCGGCATCGCATCCTCGACGTGACGATTTCCCGGTTCCGTTGATCGCGGCCGGGCTCCGGACGCAGCCATTGTGAGGACCCCGTGGCCGGAACCATGAAACGCCGTTTCGCCCCCTACTTCGAAATTGCCCGCGCGGCCTGGGACAACAAAGATCAGGCCGGCTACGCCTGGCGCATCCTCAAGGACGGTGTGTGCGACGGCTGCGCGCTCGGCACGACTGGCATCCGTGACTGGACGCAGGACGGTGTTCACTTGTGCTGGCTGCGCCTGAATTTGCTCCGGCTCAACACGATGCCGGCACAGGATATCTCCCACCTGTCGGATGTTGGGCCCTTGAAAAATCGCACCGAGCGTGAGCTTCGGCGCCTGGGACGACTCCCCTATCCCTTGATCCGTCGCCAGGGCGATGCGGGGTTCAAGCGCATCGCGTGGGAGGAAGCGCTGGAGCTGATCGCCTCCCGCATGCGTGCCGCCGATCCGCACCGCATCGCGTTTTACATCGTCTCGCGCGGCACGGTGAACGAGACCTATTACGCGGCACAAAAGGCCGCCCGGGCCATCGGCACCAATCACGTCGACAACTCCGCGCGCGTGTGTCATTCCCCGAGCACGGTGGCGCTCAAGGAAACGATCGGATTCGGCGCGTCCACGGTCAGCTATCGCGACTTGATCGGGACCGACCTCATCGTCTTCCTCGGCTCCAATCCCGCCAACAACCAGCCCGTGCTCATGAAGTACCTGCACCTAGCGCGCAAGGAGGGTACGCGCATCGCGCTCGTGAACCCGCTTCGCGAACCCGGCATGGAGCGCTACTGGGTGCCGTCCAGCCTGGAATCGGCGCTCTTCGGCACGCGGATCGCCGATACATTTTTCCCGGTGCGCGTGGGGGGCGACATCGCCTTCCTGAACGGTGTCCTCAAATGCCTGATCGCTTCGGGCCGGATCGATCGCGAGTTCATTGCCGCGCACACGACGGGTTGGGAGGACCTCGAATCTCTGCTCGCCACGCAATCGTTCGAGTCGCTGGAAGAAGCCGCCGGGATGCCGAGGACATCAATCGAGGCGTTCGCCGATCTGGTTGGCCGGGCACGCACCGCCGTGTTCGTATGGTCGATGGGCATCACCATGCATCGCCACGGCATCGACGCCGTGAAGGCGATCGTGAACCTTTGCCTTGCCCGAGGTTTTATCGGTAAACCGAAGTCCGGGCTCATGGCCATCCGGGGGCACTCGGGCGTTCAGGGCGGATCCGAAATGGGATGCGCTCCCAATTACTTCCCTGGCGGCATGCCGGTCGGTGCGGAAGGAGCCGGGCGTCTCGAATCGGAGTGGCACTTCAAACCCCCCGATTGGCCAGGGCACTTCATGGTGGATTCGATCGATGCCGCGGAGCGGGGCGAGCTGGACGTGCTCTACACCGTGGGCAGTAACCTCACCAGCATCCTGCCCGACCGCAAGCGCGCCGCCCTGGCGGTGGGACGCATTCCGCTCCGCGTGCATCATGACATCGTGCTCAACCCCTCCATGCTGGTCGATCCGTCCGATACCCTGCTCCTCCTCCCCGCGACGACACGTTATGAAATGGCGGGTGGAAACACTGAGACGTCCACCGAACGCCGCGTCATCTTCAATCCGGAAATTCCAGGGCCGCGGGTGGCCGAAGCCCGGGATGAGTGGCAGGTGCTCATGGAGTTGGCCGCGCGCGTTCGTCCGGAGCTCACGGATCGCCTGCATTTCGAATCCACCGCCGCCATCCGCGCGGAGATCGCCCGCATCATCCCGCAGTACGACGGCATCCAGCGGTTGGCGGCCAAGGGCGATCAATTCCAGTGGGGTGGCGAACGCCTGGGCGAAGGCGGACACTTTGGGACGAAGGATGGGCGAGGACGGTTCACGCCCGTGCATCCTCCGGACCTCAGCATCCCCGCGGGATGGTTTCGCCTCAGCACACGGCGCGGAAAACAGTTCAACAGCATGGTGTTGGGGTCGCGATCCATGTTGCTCGACTCGGATCGGTCCACGTTCATAATTGCGGCCGAAGACATGAAGCGGCTGGGGCTCCGAGACGGAGATCCGGTGCGGCTCAAGAACCAGATTGGGTCAATGGATGGACACGCACGCTCGGGCCCGGTGCACACCGGGACCGTGTTGGCGGCGTGGCCCGAAGCCAACTGTCTCGTGTCGCGCGAAGACGTTGATCCCGTCTCCGGAATGCCGGGGTATCGCGACGCCGCCGTGGAAGTTGTACCGCTCACCAATGGGAACGCATGATGAGCCAGCCCATCGATAGCCAAGCCCGCGGTCCGGATCAACAAGTGTCGATGATTTCCATGGAAAAAGACGGACCGCATCCCCGCCGGGACCGGGTGGTGATCGAGGAGCCGCTGGAGATTCGGGTCGTGTTGCCGAATGAGACCCGGCATAGCATTTCAGTGACCATGCGCACTCCGGGTCACGACGAGGAGCTGGCAGCGGGATTTCTATTCACTGAAGGTATCCTGCCGGATCGCAGTGGGCTGGGTACGATCGAACACTGTCCAAGCGCGATGGGAGCAGCCACCGGAAACGTGGTGAACGCGCGACTCGCCCCCGGCTTAGCCTTCGACCCCACGCGGTTCACACGAAACGTGTATACCACCTCGAGCTGTGGCATTTGTGGCCGCGCCTCGCTCGATTTGATCCGGCAGAGTTGCCCCGTGAAGCCGGAAGGCACCTTCCTACTCTCCTACGACTGGATCCTTGGACTCTCGTCCCGGGCCCGGGACACGCAAACCGTGTTCGAAGGCACGGGAGGATTACATGCGGCGGCGTTGTTCGAACCCAATGGGGAGCTCTTGCTCTTGCGCGAAGACGTGGGGCGGCACAACGCGGTGGACAAGATCGTGGGCGCTCTCCTTCTCGACAGTCAGCTCCCCGCATCCAATCGCGTGCTCTGGGTAAGCGGTCGGGCCAGCTTCGAGCTCGTGCAAAAAGCCGTCCTGGCCGGCATACCGGCCATGGCCGCGGTGGGCGCCCCCTCGAGCCTCGCCGTGGAGGCCGGGCGCGAGTTCGGCCTGACCCTCATGGGTTTCCTGCGCGACGGACGATTCAACGTGTACGCGGGGGCCGACCGCATCGCGGTCTAATAAACCCCTATCGAAGGAGCGTAGCCCGCCGGCTCACGCTCTTACCTCCCGCTTCCAGCTCGTAGATGTAGATGCCGCTCGGGAGCGCCTCGCCCTGGATGGGAACCTCAAAGAGTCCGGGCCCTTGGACCGCGTCCACCATCGAGATGACCTGACGTCCGGCGATGTCGAAGAGTCGCAACTTGACCGGCATCGAGGAGTCCAAGCGATACGAAATGATCGAGGAGCCTCGGAACGGATTGGGGGCATTCTGCAGCAACGTGAAGGGCACCCGCTCGGTCACGTCGTCGCCGATGCCGACCACTTCAGTGAATCCAGCTTGATGCAGTCCGCGCCTGATATCCGCATTCTGCATGAACCGGTTCCATACCGCCTGATTGCGGTAGTTCTCGATCATCATCACGATCGGACCCTGATCGATGCCCAGAAAATCCGTGTCATACCAGTCCGGGTTCTGGGTCAGGTTGAACGCGTCCTTGAAGCCATAGGTGCCGAACAAAAGCGGATAGGTGTTGTAGAAATTATGAAGCGTGGGGATCACCTCGTTGGGCTGGAAGGCGATCGAGGACGCTGCGGCGGTGGGCGTGATGGTGCCGTTGTCGTTTTGAGCGGGTGGCGCGCCATGAGCGCTGTACCCGAAAGGATCATCGGAGGCGGTCAAACCCCACAAGGTGGCGCTGTAGCCCGTTCGACCGAAGGGATTGGCAATGCAGTAGGCCCGCTGGGCGAGCGTGGCCCGCTGCGAGTTCTCGAAATACGTGATGCCCTTCACCGTCATGTAGCCGTCGTGTAGGTTGCGGAAATCGATCCAGCAATGCGAGTACTGGTGTCCAAAGAGGGGGGGAAAGATCAAATACGTATAGCCGTACTGAGTTCCCCAGTTGTAGCCGCTCGTCCAAGTGGTCCAGCAGGACGGGGGCACGGGATGCGTCGGCGATCCGAGCGCGAGAATGTACATGATCATCGCTTCGTTGTAGCCGATCCACTGGCCAAAGTTCAGGAACCCCGTCTCGGGCTTCCAGCCCATCAAGATCCCGGGGTTCGAGTTGCGCATGAACTCCCAGTCGGCCCGCCAGGTGATGGAATCCGCCAGCGCGCGGATCTGGTTCTCGGTCGGATCGTTCTGGGTGAAGTACTGCTTCGCGTCGATGATTCCGGCAAACAAGAGCGCGGTATCGATCGTGGAGAGCTCGCTCGTCCAGGTCCGGAGCGCGGTGTTCATATCCAGGAAGTGATAGTAGAGGCCCTTGTAGCCGATCGTCCCCGAGGTCGCCGGGCCTTGGGGCTGGTTCCAGAACGTCTGCAGTGTGGTCAGCACGCGGTTTCGAGCCGCGGTACGCGTGACCCAGCCGTGATCCACCCCGATGCATATGGCGGAGAGCCCGAAGCCGACCGCGGCGATGCTGCAGGGTGACGTGAGCGTGCTGCGATCCTTGACGAGGCCGTTCGAGGGATTGGCTTCGTTCCAGAAATAGTTGAAGCCCGTGTGCTGGAGCGTGTCCAGGAGGGCCGGAGTGGTCAGGGCGGAGGCACGCTCCGTCCCGCTCATGAGCAATACCCCGGCAAGAATCCCGCCGATGAAAAACCGTGTTGTCGAACCCATGACGGCATAACTCCTTAGCGCGCTAGAAGCTGATCACGAACGTGATCCGATGCGTGTCGTCGAGAGAGGAATGGGCCGCCCAGGCATAGTCGGCCGAAAAGAGCAGGTCTCCCATCGATCCCTGGAGTCCCGCCCCCAGGGTAAGCCCTAGATCCGAGTCCTGCTCGAACAATTTTTGATATCCCGCGCGAACCGACAGCACGTCCTTCAGCATCCATTCCGCTCCCGTGCTCATACTCTCGGTATTGTCGCTGGGATGGTAGGCGTCCACCTGAACGAGAAGCTTGCTGTCCGAGCCCAGTTGCCGCGGCACGGTAATGCCGGCGCGAAACAAGACCGGGACCGGGAAATCGTCCGTGAACTGGTCAGCCGGCAACGAGCTGTTGTCGCCATGGGCGTCAGGGTCATTGTCGTACTGGATGGCCAGATCGCCGCCGGTGAACCGCGTCGTCGTGCCCAGGTTCGAGATGCTCGCCCCAATGCGGGCTCCGTTTTCGGAGAGCATGTAAACCGTACCCACGTTCAAGGTGAGCGCATTCATGGACGTGTGCCAGATCGATTCAGTGAGGTAATTGACCTGAATCCCCACCCCGAACTGGCTGGTGATCTGGCGTCCGATACCGAGCCCCAGGGCCAGGTCCGAAACGCTGTAACGCTCCCCGGTGCCGAGCGGCTGATCGACGGTGCGGACATCGATGTCGCCCGAGCTCAAGCTGGTTATGCTCGCGAAGAGGTTGCCGAACCCCAGCGTGACGGCACCGGCCGCGTAGTCGTAGGCGATGCCGGCATACCAGTCGCTATGCGTGAACTGGACCGCGGACTTGGTCAAGGAGCCCAGCGCGGCCGGGTTGTAGTAAACGGACTGGATGCCATCGTACAGGGACACGCCCGCATTCCCCATTCCTGCCGCGCGCGCTCCCGGCTCGATCTTGAGAAACTGGGCGAGCGTGGTTCCCGTCTTCGTCTGGGCAAGGGCGGGGCCGCTCCCCAAGGACAGCGCCAGAAGCGCTCCCAGGACGGTCAATGATCTCCGCATACTGGCCTCGTCTCTCTACTTGATGATGGCGAATTTGCCCATCTGGCTGGCGAAGCCCTCGGCCTGCACTCTAAATATATAGAGACCGGGAGCCACATCCAGGTTGTCTTTTGTCCGCAGGTTCCAAGTCACGTATCCGTCATTCGACCCGTCGTGATACAGCGTTTGTACCAGCTCCCCGAGCACGGTGAAGATGCGCACGGTCGCTTTGGCGGGGAGTCCTCGGAATTCCAACCGCCGCTCGCCACGCCCCGACACCGCGAACCGTTCCGGCTCGAAGCTCGCCGAACCCACGTAGGGGTTGGGCACCACGTAGGGATGCAAGGACTGCGACTCGGCCAGCGCCGCGTCGATGCGGGCGCCTTGGGTGCTGAAGACGAACACGTCATCGGCTCCGAATGGAACGTTCAAGAACAAATCGAATACGTCTCCCCCGGCGGGTGGCCGGATCGGGGTCGGCTGGTTCGTCATGTTGAGCTTCACGAACCAGGTCGATTGCGGAGTCGGGTCATTGGGGACATAGGTCACGATATCGATGATGTCGTCGGCTCGGCTTAGCGTTCCGTCAGCATCATTGTCCAGGAAGCGAAAATCCAGCCGGTGATCTCCGTTCTCACCGTGACCGATCACGGTGAACTTGGCCGGGACGGACGGAAACGGGAATGCGGCCAGGGATGAATCGATGAACGTATCCGAGAACTGGATCGTAATGTCCTCTGGAAATCCCGGGCGGCGCAAGTTGACCGGCAGCACGTCTTGATAGGTAACGGCTAAATGCGTGTTGGTGGGGCCGCCGGGGCGGAACCCGGTCCGGGAGGGATCGACTTCCACCGTTTTGGGGGTGGAGACGAGAGGCAATAATCCGCCGACGAGCTTTCCATCCACGAGGATGGGGCCGGCGACCGCTCCCCTGCCCGTTCCCTCGAAATCGCTCCCTTCCGTCATCAATACCACGTGGGTCGTGCTGTCGATGAGCGAATAGGTGCGCGCGTGCAGACTCTCCGGGGCTGGAGACTCGAAGGTGATTTTGAACAGGTGGTTGTCGGGTACGAGGTTCGAGTTCACCACCTCCACCGACACCGTGCCCGCTCCGGCGCCGGCGATGTGCTGGGCGGGGGCGGCGTTGGCGGGGATGTAGCCGGCCACGCGCGGGTTGGGCCGTACTTGGACGGCGTTCTTGGGAAGCACCGTTCCTCCCCGCGGGGTGCGGGATACGGCGATGGCGTTCTCGGACGGATAGAAGTTGAAGGCATCGGATCCGAAGTCGTACGCAGTCACGGCGTAGTAATAGAGCTGCCCGTTGACCGCCAGCGAGTCGGTGAAGGTGTGGGTGATACCCACGTTGTCGCCCAGGTAATACGAGACGCCTTCCACGGTTTGAGTCGAATACCCGCTGCGATCATCCACGAGATCGAACTGGGCCAGAGGGCGCCCGTTTCCGATCGGGCCCGAGCCGGTGCCGGTCGTGATCACCTGGGGATCCTGGAACTCGGGATCGGTGGATCGGTAAATGCGATAACCCTCGAAGTCATATTCGCCGGTGACGGGATCGGCGCTGCGCTCCGCCACATCGTCCCAGGACAAGCGGACAAAGCGGTCCCCGGCTTCGGCGGTGAGAGTGGGCATCTGGGGCGGCACCGCGAACCGGTAATTGGCGTCGTAGATCTGCTGGACGGTGCGCACATTGCGGCGCAATTCGCTCAGATCGGCCCCGTAGGCCAGAGCAAGGCTGAATCGCTCCGTCTTGCCGGCTTTCAGCTGGAACGGACCGGAGGCGAAGAGAAAGCCGATGTTGTAATTCGAGGCCAGAGGGGGTCCGAAGCGCACTGAAGAATCGGCGCTCGAGAATTGCTCGAAGAGCCGCTGGGGCCAGTTAGCCTGATCGGTGTAGAAAAGTATTCCGTCGACCGTCTGATCCGGATTTCCCTGTCCGGCTTTGATCCGGTTCAACTTGAACCCGGTGAGACCGATTTGATCGGACTCGTTGAGATCGGTGCGGTCGAAGTTGGGCTCACCCAAGGTCGGTATGCCGTCCCCTTCCCCGGTGTCGTGCGTTCCAGGAAGACCGTCCGCCCCGACGTCATGGACCTCCAGGTCCCAGTCCATGTCTTCGTCCCCCGTCCACCACTTACCGTGGCGGTAAGGGGGGCGACTCGAGAGCAAGCCGTACTTGGCTTCGAAGCGCGCCCGGTTGTAGTGGGGGTTGGAATTCACATAGTCATCGATGGCCGCCTGACCCTCGATGAGCGTGCCCGGTCCGGCATCTCGTTTTTCATCGGTGATGCCGTCTTCATCGTCATCGATTTCATTCAAGGAGTTTCCCGGAGTTTCGAGATAGGCATAGCCCAGATAGCCGGTCCGCCCGCAATCTCCGGATAGATCCCGGCCGTGACCGTACTTGTCCCAGGTGTAGACGAGGTTGATGACATCCTTGTCGAACTTGCGATCGAAGTAAGCATTGTCGTCGTCAGATTCGTAGATGTCGTCACAGGAAAGCGCGGAACCTCCCACACCGGAGTCCATGTAGAGGCCGAAGACGATGTTGTCGTTGTAATCGGTCGTGCTCTCGTTGGTGATGTCGTAGTGCCAGAAGATGACGTTGCGGGCCTGGGGATTGGCCCACTGAAAACCGCGCACTTCGATGCGCAACCCCAGCCCATGCCGGCTCGGATCGCGGCTATCCGGCTGGTAGTCCCAGGCGTCGTAAAAATCGTCGTCCATGACCATGTAGGATTCCTGGTCGGCCACAATCTGCTTGCCGAAGTATCCATTCCAGGATCCGTCCCAGCCCGGATCATCGGGATCGTCGAGCCGGTCCGGCCAGAAGTCGGGCCACGTGCGCGGATCGTTACTCAAAGCGGGAGACCGGCCCGTGTTTAGCAAGGGATTGCTTTGGAAGTATCCGGGTCTTGGCTCGAACCGCATGATGCGGTTATGGGATGGGCTAATCCCCTGTCGTTCCCGGAAGCCGGTCTCCATGATGTAACTGTCTTCGCCGTTATTTTGCCTGATCTTGGCCAATACAAACGGCGTAACACCGTCGGAGTAGTTCATTCCGGTGCCCTTCGGCACCTCGGCGGAATGGAACACACTCAAATCCACACCGCCGGGATCGGCTGGATAATCCCCGACCATCCCGTAATTCCAGAACACGGTGCGAATGTTGCTGTGGTCGTGAAAACCCGAGCGCTCGGCATCGGATTGCCCGCGTTCACCGGGAGGAACAGGGGTGGGCACCGAGGCGATGAATACCAGTCCCGCCGCCATGGCGAAGAAGAGCCCCAGCCGAGACCCGCGACTCCGCCCCTTCTTTCCGTGGAACCTTTGCGACACTCGGCTATTTCCCCCGCCCGCTCACATTCCGAACGTGATCCCGAGCTCGATGCGCCGCGGCGCGTAGAACCGAGTCGGGTCGTTCAGGGTCACTTCGTCCGCTTCCGGGAACCGCGAGTAATAGGGGCTTCCCGTACTGTTGAACACCAAGCCGTTGAAAAATTTGGAATCGAGTAGATTGTACACGCGCGCGTACACGCTCATGTTGGTGTTCTTGACCCTCACCGTTTTCTCGCCGCGCATGTCAATCACCAGGCCCGAAGGCTTGCGTCCCGAGTTGGGTTCCTGCCCGTTTCCGAAGCCGGCCTCCAGAACGGGGGTATACGGCTGTCCGCTCGCCGCGCGCAACACGATGCTGGCCGAGTAATCATCCTGCCGAACCATGGACACGGTGAAATCCAGCTTGTGTCGTTGATCCCAGTTGAAGTACGCCAGCCGCGGACGTGGATCCTCGCCCGCTTCCGCTCGGGTCGCCGTTTCACGCGGGTCGCTCGAGTTCCCCAGCGCTTCCATCCAGGTGTAATCGAGCGCCACGGCCACGGGTCCCAGCTTGCGATGGTCGATCGCGAGCGTGAAGCCCACCGCGTCACCGAAGTCGACGTTGGTCAACCGGGCATATTCCGCATCGTTGTACGTCTGCACGAATTCGACCCCGAGGAGGTTGCGGATGTCCTTGTAGAACACGGTCAGATCCACGCCCAAGTTCGCGTTCAGCGCGTGCTTGTATCCCATCTCGTACTGGATCGTTTTTTCCGGCTCCACATCGGGATTCCCCAACACGCCATAGCTGACCCCTCCGGACTGCAGTTCGCTCAGAACCGCGTAATCCGAATTGTTGAAAATAATGCCGATAGCAGGGTACTGATAGAAATGACCATAGGCGAAGTGCACGGCCGCCTTCTTCTCGATCGGAAACGCGATTCCGAGGCGTGGGGCGAGCTTGACCTTGGTCGAGGTCGGAACCTGTTCCGAAGGCGGCGCGCCGTCGATGGAGTTGGCGGGATTGGCGGGATCGCTAGGCACCGTGGATCGGGCGTCGAAGTAGTCGAGACGTAGGCCTCCTCGGAGAGTCAACGTCGGTTTTTCGACGACCGCTTGCGCGAACGTGGCCGCGATCACGGGATGGTACGTCTTCACCCCCGGATAATCGGGCGGCTCATTTACGTGCCGGACCAGAGTTTGGACGCCGTCCACGATCGTGTACACGAGCGTTCCCGGGGACCCGAACGAAACCGCGGGGAATTGCGCCTCGGCTCCCGCCTTGAACTGGACGATGGGGTTCACCTGGTTGACCACGGACCCCTTGACCAGGAACATGTTCGTCTTCTGGGTGAATCGATTGAGCTCCACACCCTGGATGAATGCTCCGTCTTCAAATCCAGGATCGCCCCGGGCCGGCCCGGCGGCGTCGTAGCGTGAATCGAAGACGTCCTCGTACACGTAATCGTGATAATCGAAATAATTCTGACGCAGGCTCAAATCGAAATAGGTTGTCTTGCTGAGGATTTGGTTCCAGTCGAGGCCGTGAGATATCGAAAACGTCTGCTGGGTGGGAGCCCCGTCGGGATTGAGGCGATAGGCGTAGTTGGTGCGCTTGCTGTCCGAGGCGTTCCACACCGCCTGATAGTTGAGCCTCGTATTATGGAGGGATGTATTGGTGAGCTTGGCCGCTCCACCGAATTCGTCGGCGTAGCCCAACGACACTGCCTCGCCGTCGCCGGTCGGATACTGGATTCCGTTCTCGAAATCCGAGGAATCGGTGGGGACGAAAAGACGCGATCCCTGTACGTAGTCTTCGAAATGGTAATACCGGCCGCTCAAGAGAAAAACGGTGTTCTTGAGCACCGGCCCGGTGAGGGTGAGCTGAAGACTGGCCAAGTTGTCGGGCTGGAACTCGTCGGCTACCAGACGAACATCGGAATCGCTGAGCAGGAACCCTCCCAGGTATCCCTCGCCTTCCAGGTGGAACTTCTCTGTTCCCTGCTTCAACACCGCGTTCACGACGCCGCTCATGGCCTGCCCGTACTCGGCGTCGAACGTGCCGCTGATCACTTGCACTTCCTGGAGCAGGGATCGATCGAGCCGCAAGGAGGATGAATTATCGTAGGCGTTGTTCACCGTGACGCCATCGACCTGGTATTGCACCTCGTCCTTGCGGCCGCCTCGAAAGTGGCCATCGACGACGCCGGCTTGAAGGTTCACGACGTCGCTCAGCTCTTGTACGGGAAGGGACTGGATTTCCTTTTCGGTCAGGGACACCTGCGAGCTGGTCACCCCCAGTTCAACCGGGGGCCGCTCGGCGGTGACCACCACCTCCTGCATCTGGATGGCCGATTCGGTTATCACGACGTCCTGGGTCGTGGTTTGGTCGGAGCTGACGCGGACTCCCTGAATCGCCTTGACGGTGTACCCCACCCGCTGGAAGCGAAGCGTGTACGTTCCGGCGGGCACGTTCAGGATCGTGTACTGGCCTTGCTCGTTGGTGTAGGCGCCGAAACGCGTGCCTTCCAGGAAGCAGGTGACGGCAAGCACCGGCTCCTTCTTGTCATTGATGACGCGCCCGGTGATCTTTCCGGTCGTTCCGGCATCTGCGCTCTCGGCAATGACGCCGAGCAAAGCGAGCAGCAACAAACAGCAATCAGTCGCCCGCCGCACGACCCCACGACACGACATGCCTGTCGATTCCCCCACGTCCTCGGGTTACTGAAGAAGGAGCATCCGCCCCTGGAGCACGGCTCGCTTCGCACCCGTCTCGGGGTCGGAGATCTTCACCTGATAGAAATAAATGCCTTGGCTTCTGCCCTTGCCGTCGAAGAAGGCATCGCCGATGCCTGCCTCCTGCACACCGAGGTCGCGGCGCTCGATGAGGCGTCCGGCCACGTCATACACCTCGAGCCCCACCTGGCTCGCTTCTTTCAGCGCGTACTGGATGTGCTGGCGGGAGGCTGGATTCGGGAAGCTGCCGAGGAGCCGGTAGTCTAGGCGGGGGCCGGGAACCGTGGGGTCGACGCCGCTCGCCACATCCTGACGCAGGAGGGCGACCGCGGGACAACACTCCCCTTCGTACTGGCGGAACCACCACGCCCGGGTGCCGTAGCTCAGCGTATACGGCGTGTACGAATCGCCGTCGAGGAGATTCACGCCGAGCCAGAGCCGCCCATCCCCCAACCCGACCGGGTAACCGAGCGCGCGCAGATTGACCCGCATTTCGGCGGTGTAGCCCTGATCCGCGCTGGTACCGAAGGTATCGACCGTGGTGCCCGCCTTGAGCGCGAGGGCAACCCGCGCGCTATCTACGGCCACGAGGTGAGTCAGCTGATCCTGGGGCAACGCGATCGCGACTGGCGGCATTGCCCCGTTCAACGCGACCTGGAAGCTCAGACGTTCGGTGTTCACATTGTGATCCGTCCCCTGTTTCGAGTAATCCCCGATCGTGACTATGAAACCATCCCAGCGATCGAAGTTCGCGACGTACTGCACCGAATTGTCACGGGCATCAAATCCGAAATAGAGGTAGTCGCCCTGGAAGAAGATCCGCACCGTGGCGTCACCGGGGTTCAACACCGCGGCCTGGCTGCCGTTCACGGTGGGCTGGAAATATCCGGATCGAAACGGACCCGTCGCGGGATAGGCGGCTCGGGTCGCGTTAGCCGCAGCGGTCGCGCCGTACTTGATGTCGAACTTGTACACGAGCGGGTTGTTCCAAAGCGGCTCGGTGAGCTGACCATCGATGGTTGGCGTGGCGAAATTGAGCTCACGGATCTCCAGATCCGGGCCGATGGTCGGAACGGGGCCGGAGGATACGGTCACGCTCGGTCGGGAGTGGACCCGAACCTCGTTGTACCACATCGCGTTTCCCCAGGGACTCTGCCACCAGGCACGATTGGCACTGAAGAACGCGGTGTTGGGCCAGTTCCAGTCACAGTCGTAGACGGAAATGTTCCACTCCACCACATCTCCGTTCGGCTGCGTGACGTCGTAGCCCATCGGACCCAGGTTGAAGCGCATCTCGACCGTGTAGCTGACATCGTTGACTGCGTCGGAATTGGAATGCCCGTTCACCACCGTCACCGCGTCCCAGTTGGCGATCTGCTCGGGGGTACGCGGTGTTCCGGGGGGATCCTCCGCCCACCGGCCCTTGAACGCCGGGGCTTGGTCGACCGGCTGCGGATCTATGCTCCCCGGGAACCACCAGGAATACAGGTACTCGGCGACCGGCTTCGGGAAGTTGGCGTCGAGGTGATCCTTGACCCCCATCAGGAACCCATCGAACCGATTGAACGCCTCGGAGCCTCCGATCGATTTGTCGCGAACCACCGCGCCCAGATACAGCTGGTTCCCCACGGTAAGAAACTTGAGGGTTGCGAACGTGGGATCGCTGGGGGCGATTCCCTGCTCGAACTTCCATCCGCTTCCCGGAATGCCGTTCTCCTGTTGCATGCGAACGGTCGTCGATTCCGCTTGCGCCCACGACGGTTCGTTGAGAACACCGTTGAGCGTGATCGGGCCCGATGCCACGCGGGCCCAGATGACGTCCTTGCGCGGCGTTTGAGCCGCGGCCGGAAACGCGACGAACATCGCCAACCCTGCCAACACGAACCCTGAAATAAGACGTTGATGCATGTTCACGATGGAATACCTCCTCCCGGCAAAGCAGCGCTGGAAACAGCGCGGGATCCGGGGGTGGAGCCAGGGGTCATTTTGGATTTGCCCCGACTGGACTGACGCAAGATGAGCGTGACGGGCAGGGTCTCATGACGCGGCGACGTTGGTGTGGCCTCGCGCAGAGTCCCTAGAAGCATTTGCACGGCGTGCTTGCCCAGGGCGAATGCATCCACGTGAACCGTGGTCAGCCCTGGATTCAAGAATTGCGCGATGGGAATGTCGTCGAAACCGACCACGGCGATGTCGCGCGGCACTTCGATCCCCTGCTCTCGGAGCGCGCTCATGAGACCGGTGGCCATGCCGTCGTTGGTGGCAAAGACGGCCGTGGGACGTGACCGGAGCCTCGCGATGTTCGTCCCGACCAGAAATCCCGAACCCTCGCTGAAGTCCCCGGCGAACTCGAAGGCCGGATCGGGCTCGATGCCCGCGTCGCGGAGTGTGTGGCGGTAGCCGCGCAGACGCTCTTCGGCGTCCATGTTGCCCGCGGGTCCGGTGATGATGCCGATAGCGCGATGGCCGCTCGTGATCAAATGGGACACGATGTCCACCGCGCCTTCGAAATTAGCCACGGAAATCGTTCCGCAACCGTCGACGGGGTGATGTGGGTTAAGCAGAATGACCGGAAACCGGCGAGCCAGAGGGGCCATGCTGGCCGTGGTGGCCTGGTCGGGAGCCATAACGATGAGCCCATCCACGCGCCCTACCATCGCCCGAGCTCCGGCCATGAGCGTGTTCACGTCGGCATGGGAGCTGGAGACGAGGATCTGAAATCCCTGCTCTCTGGCCCCTTGATCCACCCCCCGAATCACTTCGGAAAAAAACTGTCCGTGCAGATCGGGGAGAAGCACGCCGAGCGTGTTGGTGCGGCTCGTATTGAGACTCTGTGCCGCTCCATGCGGCCAGTACTCGAGCTTCGCCACCACGTGCTCGACCCGGGCCCGCGTATGATCCGCGACGCGCGCAGTGCCGTTCAGCACGCGAGACACCGTCGCCACGGACACACCCGCCGCCTGGGCAACATCCCGAATGGTGGCCATCAATGCTCCTCGTAGGCAGACCCGCCCGGCGGAACCCTGCGGTGGACAATCGATGTAAACGGTTACATAATAGGCGTGGCTTGTCAACCACGAAGCGCCAATCGGGACGCGTTTTAACCCTCGGTTCCGCACGAACACAACATGAACCAGCTGCCCTCTGCCCCTCCTCGCCTTTCCGGACGTACTGTGTCGTGGATGCGAGCACTCTCCGATGGGAACTATCGGTTCTTGTGCGACGGCCAGGGCACGGGCTTTTCGTCTCTGGGTGAGGTCGCGCTCACGTCTCCCTGGCCGGCCGGCGCTTCGGGTGGTTCGCGATTTTTTTTCAAGGGACTCGGTCGCGGAGCCTTGTGGACATCGTTCTGGACCGCGGCCTGGCAACCGGGCCGTGTCTCGATGGCCGCGGAAATGGATGCGCTGGCGATATGCCGCGAGATTTGTGTCGTCCCGGAACGCAATCTCGAGCTGCATCGCATTACGGTTCGGAATCTCGACGATCGCCCCCGCTCCATCGAAATCACGTCCTCGGTCGACGTCGCGCTCCTGCCACCCGCCGCTCATGCCGCCCACCCTGTGTTCTCGAAGCTGTTCCTGGAAACCGAATTCGTTCGGGAAGCGAGATGCCTGCTCGTACGACGTCGTCCGCGATCGCCGGATGAGCGCCATCCCTGGATGTATCACGCGCTCTTGGGAGATCTCTTTGGTGTGGAGAGCGACCGCGCGCGGTGGTGGGGACGAGGAGCGCGGCCGGGAACCCCGCTGGCCTTGGAACGCAATACGCCGTTATCGGGAACGGTGGGCAGCGTGCTCGATCCCATCCTGTGTCTTCGCTCTCGAGTGGAGGTGAAGGGGCATCAGGAAGCGCACGTGTCATTCTTGATCGGTGCGGCGCAGGACCGCACGGCGGCCTTGGAGAGCGTCCAGGAGCTGTATCGCCCGTCCAGAGTGGAACATTCGTTTGCCTTGGCCGACGCGCGAGGCAAGGACGCGCTGCATGCTCTCGACATGTCGGACGTGGAAGCGGATTACCTCCAGTCTCTCGGAGCGGCGATCGTGACCGGCACGCCGGAGCTGCGCTCGTTGCGGGCGACCTGGCCGGAGTGCGATCCCGATTTGGCCGGCAAACTGGGGTTACCACCCGGGCGCCCGTGGGTCGTCTTTCACGCGGATGGCAATGCACCTAGGGCGCGCATGCTTTCGGCAAGCCGGTATTGGAAATCGCTTGATTGGCCGATCTCGGTCATCGTAGCGGGGTCTCAACCACTATCCGCGCGCGATCCGAAGGTGGAGGGCTACACATTTCTTCCGGAGCTTCCCGCGGCCACGTTACACGCGCTCGACGCGCTGGCCGCGATGGTGGTGCGTGATCGTTTCCCGGAGCTGGTGGAGCCCGAACCCATTGTGGTTGCGAACCCCGAAGGCCAAAAGGAATTGGGTGAGCCTTCAGCATTCGAGCATGGCCTAAGCGAGGACGGGACGGAATACGTAATTCGTGTTCACAGCATCGATGAACGCGTGGCGTTACCCCCCCGACCCTGGACGAACGTGGTCGCCAACGAAACGTTCGGTTTCTTGATGAGCGAGACCGGGGCGGGCGCGACCTGGAACGGCAATAGCCGGGAGCATCGGCTCACTCCCTGGGCCAACGATCCGCTCCTGGATCCACATGGAGAAGCGTTTTATGTGCGCGATGAAGAGACAGGGAGCTTCGCATCGTGCTTTGCCGGCCCGCGTCCCGGCGCCGACGTGTACGAAATGCGGGTAGGTTGGGGATACAGCACCTGCCGCGCCTCGATCCTGGCCCTCAATATCGAGACGACGGCGTTCGTGCCGCGAGCCGATCCACTCAAGATCACCTGGATTCGCATTACGAACCCCGGAAAACGGTCCCGGTTCATATCGCTTTTTTCGTTCTATCGATTGGTGATTGGTGGAGGTTCCTCGGAGTTGGGGCGCTGGATCGAGACCGCATTCGATGTGGGCTCGAACACCGTTCTCGCGCGTCACGCCCAATATCGCGATCGCTTGTCGCGCGTTTTCGCCGCCATTCAGTCGAACGATCCGCTTCACTCCCGTTACACCGGGGATGGCCGGGGGTTCGTGGGATCGGAGGGTGACCTTTCGGAACCTTCCTCCCTCGCCAACCGCGGCAACCTGGACGATCGCGTGGGCGCGGGTCTGGATGCCTGCATCGCGCAGCAAGCGGTGATCGAGGTGCCGGCGGGAGGGTCGCGCGAGATCGCGTTCCTGTTTGGCGAAGCCCCGTCCCGCGAAGCCGCGTTGTCGATCGTGAAACGCTACCGAGACCCGGATGCAATTCCTCGCGCGCTGGCCGACGTGAAGGCGTTCTGGCGGGGGGGCGTCGATCGCGTGCGCGTCCAGACACCCATGCCCGCTCTCGACGTCCTGGTGAACGGCTGGCTCCCCTACCAGACGCTGTCTTGCCGAATCTGGGCGCGTTCGGCGCTCTATCAATCCGGCGGTGCATTCGGATATCGCGACCAGCTGCAGGACGCGGGCGCGCTCGTGCATCTCTGGCCGGAGCTGACTCGCGGGCAGATTCTTCTCCACGCCGCGCACCAGTTCGAAGAAGGCGACGTGCTCCACTGGTGGCATCCGCCGGACGATCGCGGCTTGCGCACCCGGTTTGCGGATGACCTCCTCTGGTTGCCGTTCGTGACCGCGGGGTACGTGGAAACCACCGGCGATAGGGGCGTTCTGGACGAGCACGTCGGGTTCGTGCGGGCGCGGCGGTTAGAAGCAGGCGAAGACGAAGCCTATCTGGCCACAGAGCGTTCAAACGAAACCGCGGACGTGTACACGCACTGTTGCCGGGCTATCGATCGCTCGCTCGAAGTGGGATCGCATGGGCTTCCTCTCTTCGGCACCGGGGACTGGAACGACGGCATGAACCGCGTCGGGCGAGAGGGCCGCGGGGAAAGCGTCTGGATGGGTTTCTTCCTGTACTCCGTGCTGGCGTCCTTCACTCCGATATGTGAAGCACGGGGCGATGCGGATCGTATTTTGCGATATCGCGCCCATGGCGAGGCGCTGAAGCACGCGGTGAACGAGGGCGGCTGGGACGGCGGGTGGTATCGGCGCGGTTACTATGACGATGGCACGCCACTGGGATCGTCCGCGAGCGATGAGTGTCGCATCGACGCGCTCGCCCAAGCTTGGTCGGTGCTCTCGGAAGCGGCCCCGCCCGATCGCGGCGTATGGGCCATGGATGCCGTTGAAACGCAACTCGTTTCAGAAGCCGACGGCATCATTCGCCTCCTGACCCCTCCCTTCGACAAGACACCCAAGGATCCGGGCTACATCAAGGGATACGTCCCGGGCGTACGCGAGAACGGGGGTCAGTACACGCATGCCGCGTTGTGGGTCGTTGCCGCCATGGCGTGTTTGCGGCGGCGTCATCGTGCCGTAACGCTGTTTGATTTACTGAACCCGATGCGCCACACGTCGGATGCGGCGAGTGTCCTGCGTTATGGAGCCGAACCCTACGTCGTCGCCGCCGATGTGTACGGAGAACCGCCGCATGTGGGCCGCGCGGGGTGGACGTGGTATACGGGCTCGGCGGGTTGGATGTATCGCGTGGCGCTGGAGTCCATCCTCGGGGTGCGCCTGCACGAAGGAAAAGAGTTACTACTCGATCCCTGCGTTCCCGATGAATGGCCGGAGTTCACGGTGCGTTTGCAATTGCCCGGCGAGACAACGTCCTACGTGATCCACGCTTCCAACCCGAAACGTGATGCAACGCGCGTCGTCCTGGCCACTGTGGATGGAGTTGCGGTGGCGATCGAAGGAACCGGGACGCGCATCCCGTTGTTGCATGACGACAAGAAACACCGCGTCCTGCTGATCTTGGGGAAGCGGTGACCGAATTCCCGAAAGAGTTTTGGTGGGGGGCGGCCACCTCCGCCTACCAGATCGAGGGCTCTCCCCTCGCCGACGGTGCGGGGGTCAGCAACTGGCATCGTTTTTCCCACGAACCCGGCCACATTCAGGGCGGCGACACTGGCGATGTTGCCTGCGATCACTATCGTCGCTGGCGCGAGGACGTGGACATCATGTCGGGGCTGGGGCTTACTGCATATCGTCTGAGCCTGTCCTGGTCCCGCATTCTGCCTCAGGGAACGGGGGCGGTGAACGAACGCGGCCTCGATTTCTATCGTTCGCTCATTGATGGGTTGCTAGAGCAGAGCATCGAACCCTTCGTGACGCTGTTCCATTGGGACTACCCGGCCGCGTTGGATGACCGCGGTGGCTGGCAGAACCCCGACAGCGCGTCCTGGTTCGCCGAGTATGCGCGCGTCGTTGTGCGTGCGCTGGGTGACCGAGTTCGGTACTGGACGACCATGAACGAGCCATGGGTGGTCGTCGATGCGGGGTACCTGCACGGCGTACACGCGCCAGGGGTGCGGGACGTGCGGATTGCGCCGTGGATCTCCTTGCGACTCCTGCGCGCGCATGGGGACGGCGTGCGCGCGTTGCGAACCGAGGGGGCGAAGCACGTGGGACTGGTGGTGAACCTGGAGCCCAAGGATCCTGCATCCGAGTCTCCTCTTGACGTGTCTGCCGCGCACCGCTCCGATGTCTACATGAACCAGCAGTATCTCGATGCGGTCATGTTCGGGCGTTATCCGGAAGGGATGGACGAGGTATTCGGGGATGCGTGGCCCCGGTTCTCCGCGAGCGATCTGGAAGGGATTTCCGAACCGCTGGATTTTCTGGGGATCAACTACTACCAACGATCGGTAGTGCGGAACGATGAAACCGCGCTGCCGCCCCAGGCCGCTCCGGTACGCTCCCCTGAAAAGGAGTACAGCGATCTGGGCTGGGAAGTCTACCCCGACGGCCTCACCCGTACCTTGATCTGGGTCAGGGAACGGTACGGCGATGTCCCGCTCTACGTGACCGAGAACGGAATGGCGTTGCCGGAGCCGGTAACGCTCGATGTTTCTATTTTGGACGATCCCCGCCGAGTGAGCTACGTGCGATCGCACATTGCGGCCGTGCGCGAGGCTATACGCCGTGGCGTGGACGTGCGCGGCTACTTCGTCTGGTCCTTGCTCGATAATTTCGAATGGGCGTGCGGGAGGTCGAAACGGTTCGGGATCGTGCACGTCGATCAGGACACGCAGCGTCGCACGCTAAAGACGAGCGCGCTGTTCTACCAGGATGTGATTCAAAGCCGCGGCGGGCGGCTCTGATTTCGTTTGGGATTCTTCAGGGGGATGACATGATCCGATCGCTCGCCGTGGGAGTTTTTTTGCTGGGAACGATTCCGCTTTCCGCCGCGGCGCAGCCGGATTCCGTTGCCGTCCCGGACTCTCTCGCCAACACCAGCGTGTTCCATAGCGAGGGCGCGCGAGTTGAGATTCACAAACCGGCGACCTGGCATTTTGTCGATCTTCAATCGGTCGTGAAGCATCGCGGTTCGGTGAAGCTGGAGGACGAGGCGTTTCTGGACGCGGTGAAGAAAATGGGAAAGAGGCCGCTCGTTGCCGCAACCAAACACGAAGCGAGCTATGCGGAGCTCAATCCCTCTTTCCAGCTCATCGTGCGTCCCGCCGCCAACCAGGAGGGAAAGTCGGGGGTGGAGCTCCTGGAGCTTTACATACCGCGACTGAGCCAGGCGTTCACGGGGTTCAAAGTGGTCAGGGCGCCCTTTGCGATCACGGTCGCGGGACGTCCGGGGGGACGCTTGGACGTCTCGTACGCGATCACGACTGAGGACGGCAAGAATCTTCCGAGCCGGTCCACCTTGGTTCTCGTGCCCAACGGGAAAGTGGTTTATCAGGTTGGCTTTTCGTATCTACCCGAAGGCCCCGACAAGCTCACGAAAGAAATCGATGAGATCCTGGGTTCGGTGAAGTGGCTGGACTGAAGAGGAAACACTAGAAATCGCCCCGGGGCGATCACACGAAAGACGTGTTCCCGTTTTTTCAGGCTACTGGGAACCCCACCTCACGACGGCGGGAAGTTGCCGCACGACGACCTCACCTTCCGGGGACAGCGTCGTGCGTTTGCCGTTTACGGTCACGCGCGTTGTCTTCACGGGAAGGGGCGGCCGGAGAATCAGTCCTCCAGGTGGAAGTTCGAGCGTCTTCTCGATCCTGGCTTCCAGAACCCCCTTCTTCTCGACCATCCGATAACTAAGAAGACCGTACTGCGTGCGCAGATCCTTGATCGTCACCCCATTATCCTCACGCACCCAATTCGACGGGATCCCGGCGGCGAGGACAAGCGATTGATCGCTTTCTCTATCGTAGGCGAAGAAATCCAGAAACGACCGCATGTAGTCCGAGCCGACCCACGTGTGCGGCATATCCCCGATGAAATGCGCGGTGGTCGTGTCGTGCCAAACCACTTCTGCCCACTGGTTCCAGCCACTCGGCGTCTGATGATCGAGAAAATACTGCAGAAGCTCCTGGGCCCTATCCCGCCAGCCCAATCGCACGAAGGCGCCAATGTTGCGGATTTCGTAGGGCGTGAACGCCTCCCAAGGCGCACCGTTTTTTCGGTCTTCGAAGAATTTGTAGTAGCGCTCGAAGGTGGCTAGAAGAGCGCCGTTCGGGATGAACGCGGCCTCCGCGGGTGAGAGCGCAATGGTGGTGGAGGTCGCATCGAAGTCGCCTAAGTCCGCACATCCGGGAACGTAGTCAATGTTGTGATCCTTCATCGCCGCGACAATGGACGCGGCGAGATCCTTTGAAAACTCATCTCGAATCGCACCGAATCGCTTTGCGTCCTCCGCATGCCCCAGCTCCTGGGCTAGGAACACCGCGTCCTTGAACCCGCAGAGCGCAAAGAAATCATCCCAGTAGGAGTGCATCGGTTTGGCGGAATAGCCTTCATGGCTGATCGAGGGAGGCAGGATGCCGAAGTATTTTGCATTCTCTGGAGTACGGTACGCATCGGTGAGCCGTTCATGACGCAGTGAATCCAAATACGCAACGGCGGCCACGATTCCCGGCCAGTGCCGCTCAACAAGTTCTTTGTCCTTGGTGAACCTGTAGCACTCAGCGATCAGGAACAGGAACTCTCCTGTGCTGTCGTGTTCGGGCACTGGATCCGCACCACGGCTATCCACCACGCACGGGATCTTGCCGTTGGCATATTGATGGGGGGCGAACCATTCGATGAACTCCCGCACGACTTCGGGGCGCCCGGCCCGGAGGAGCGCCGACGAGGTCAAGGAGCCATCGCGGATCCAGGAACGCGCGTAGGAGCGAGTGCCCGGTTGGATGGCCGGACCGGCGCGATTCACCAGGATGTATCCGATCTGGCTCCTAAAGGAGTCCACGGCTCGCCGGGCGCTTTTCGGTAGCTCGATGGAAACCGAGCCGGTCAGGTACTCCCAGTTCTTGCGACTTACCTCGATTTCGGCGGGATTGAAGGCCGACCCTTCCATCGGCACCGCCACATTTATCTCGATTTGGCCTTGGGGAGCGATCGCAAGTCGGTACATCAACGCTCCCGATGCTGCCTCTATGGTGTCGCTGGCCCGCGTGGCGGGCGGCACCCTACCGTGGCTCAGATAGTCCACGACCAGGTCTCCCGCATCGAGCGACGTGGCACCGAATGAGGTCGGAGGCGTGAGCGATCGCACGCTGAGGCGATCGTCGGCCCGCACGTCGCTCCCCACCGACTCCAGTCGTCGAATGGCGGCCGACCCGCCGGGTGAATTGAGCCCCTGTGACGGCGGATTCACCTGGAACTGGCGCATGGCCAGAAAAAGCAAGGCCTGTAGTGAATCGGGGCGAGTATTTTCCACCCGATATCGCGCGAGAAGGTAGGAGGCACCCGGCAAGCCTGCGGCAAAGACGGTAACGGTCAGCTTTGCCTCGCCGGTCTTCCAGGTCACCGAGGGAATCGGCAGGTATCCCTCTTCCAGTGACGGAATCGCATCGACGTCAGCCCAGGTGACGAGCCGGTTTCCAACGTAGAGAAAGGGCTCGATCGAAAACCGCCCTTTCCCGATTTCGAGCGCGCCGTCTTCGCTCAGAAGACCTTCCCCGGAATTCTTGTCCACTCCCGCCACCGTCCAGAAGGAGGGTTCGCCGCGGATCCCCCGCGGATAGGCACCTCGCGGCGCGTCCAAGGCCATGGCCTTGAAGAAGGCCGCCCTCGATACGGACCAATCCAGCGGCTTTACGCTCAACTCACGGATGGCCATGGGCCCCGGATCCCGGGCAACAACGCGAAGAAACCGTGTTTCGGATTCGGGAAGAAAGAGATAGTCACGTCCGCCGTTACTGCCCAGGACCTCGCGCATCGTCGTCCAGGACTTTTCATCTTTGCTGCTCTGGACAAGATAGTTCGCCGGGGCGGCATCTTTCTCCCACTCCAACACCAAACCGCCGAACTCGCTGGGCTCGTGAAAATCCAGCTCGATCCAGGGGTGTGGATCCTTCGAGGCAGCTTGCCAGTGAGTCGACAGGTCACCATCCAGCGCGCGTTCCGGCATCGCACCCGACGATGCGCGCACGCTCGGTGTCACCGGCACCGCGTTGGGGGGCGGCAAGGGGCGAAGCTCGAGTTCGTCCAGCCACACCGTCCCCTTCCCACCCTGCCCGGCCGTGACCGAGAACTCGATCGCGGCCACATGCGTGATCTCTCCACCACCCTTGGGACCCCACGCGAACTGGATCTGTCGTTTCTTGATGGTGAAGGTCTGCCAGGCATCGCTGAAGTTCACATCGCGGCGCACGTTCCACCACACGTTGTCCCCTGTGGAATCGATGAGCTTGAACTCGAGATGATTGGGGCGACTCTTGCCGCGGACCCGAAACGAGAACGCGTAGTTTTCAGGCAGATCCAAGTTCAGGTCATGGTGGACGACTGCGTAGCCACCGCCCGTGAACTCGAAATCCAGGCGCAGGGACCGGCCCTTGAATCCCTGATCGTTGGACAGCGCGAGCTTCACTCCATCCGCGGGATGTGCAGACCAGGTTGCAGCGTTTTCGAAACCATCTATCACGCGCGGTTCGGCGGCTGACGCCAAGCGAGTTAGCAATAATGGGAGAACCAACCACCAACGCACGATCAGCCTTTCAAGCTCCCCGCCAAAATGCCCCGCACATAGATGCGCTGGAACGCCAGAAACACCAAGAGAGCGGGCAAAGTCGTGATCACCGAGCCCGCCATCATGAGCTCGGTATCTTGTACGTGTTCGCCGCTTAGATTCGCCAGCGCAACTGGCAGTGTGTACTTCGACCCGTCGGTAAGCACGATCAACGGCCACATGAAATCGTTCCACGCGCTCAGAAACGTGAACGCAGCCAGGGTAACGAGAATGGGCCGGATCACCGGAACCACGATCGTCCGGAAGATGCGCCACTCCCCCGCTCCATCCACCCGCGCCGCGTCGAGCAGCTCGTCAGGCAGGCTCAACACGTACTGCCGGACCATGAAGATGCCGAACACGCTGGCCAGGTACGGAATGATGGCACCAGCATAGGTGTTCACGAGCCCCAGCTCGCGAAGGAGCAGAAACAGAGGAAGCATGCCCACTTGAGCCGGCACGACCAAAGCCAGGCTCAATCCTCGGAAAAGTGGATCACGCCCCCGGAAACGCAGCTTGGCGAACGCGTACCCCGCCATCGAGACCACGATCACCGATCCCAACGTCGCCAACAGCGTGATCAACACGCTGTTGAAAAAGCTTCGCGCCAGATTGAGCCGCGTCAAGAGATCACGATAGTGCTCGAAGGTGACCCGGCGAGGAAAGAAGGGCGGCGGGAACGTGTTGGCATCTCCGGAGGGCATGAGGGAGGCACAGACCATCCATACGAGCGGAGCCAGGGTTAAGACCGCTCCGATCACGAGCAACGCATGGAGAAGGAGACTCGGCAAGATCCGTCGCATCACGTCGTCCTTCGCTGCAGGCGAATCTGCACCAAGGCGCCCGCCAACGTGATGACCAACAAAATGAATGCAATCGCCGCCCCCATGCCCATGCGCCACCAACGGAACCCTTCCTCGTACATGAGAAGCACAACGCTTCGGGTGGCTCCCAAGGGACCGCCCTGGGTCATCACGTAGGGTTCGGCAAAGAGCTGGAACTGAATGATCATGGTGGTGACGCCGACGAAGAGAAAGGTGGGGGCCAGTCCCGGGAAGGTGACGTGCCAAAATTTCGACCACGCCCCCGCCCCATCGATGGCGGCTGCTTCGTAAAGTTCGTCGGGGATGGTTTGGAGTCCGGCCAGAAAAATCAACATGTTGTAGCCGAAGTTCTTCCAAACCGAGAGCAACACGATCGCCGGCATGGACCAGGTCGGGTTGCCGAGCCAATCGATGGGATTGATGCCTAATGCACCTAACAACTGATTCACAAAACCATAATGCGGGTGGTAGAGATACCGCCACACCACCGCCACCGCGACGAGAGTTGTCACCACCGGAGCGAAGTACACCGTGCGAAATAAACTCCGCAACCGTACCGCCGGCGCGTTGAGGAGAAGCGCAGACACCAGAGACACGATCACCGAAAGTGGGCCACCCACGACCACGAAATAGAAGGTGTTCTTCAAGGCGCGCCAAAAATCATGGCTTTGCAGAGCAGCAGCGTAGTTGTGGAGTCCCACGAATCGAATGAGCTTGGGATTCCCGACCGCATAGATATCGAAATCAGTAAAGCTGAGCGCCAACCCGCCTAGCAAGGGAAGCACGAAGAACACCGCAATCAATCCCACCGCGGGCAGCAGGAACAGCCGCCCCGCTCGTGCTTCCTGCCGCTCAATTACGGGCGGCATGCGTTTCCTTCGACAACAGCCAGCGGCGCTTCTTCAGGATGGTCATCGCGTCCCGGTCCAACCGAGCCAGCACCGTATCCGGCGGCACACCACCGCGCACGGCAAAATCGGACTGCTCGAGGACGCGCGTGGCGATCTGCTCCCACTCTGGCACCTTGGGCGTGGGTACGGTGCGGGCGAGCTGATCGGCGAATGCACGCAGTCGGTGATCGTTGGTGAGCGTCGTGTCCTGCCAGGCCTCACGCCCCGCCGGCAAATCGCCGGTGAGCGCGAAAAATCTGACCTGGTTGTCCGGGCGCGACAGAAACTCCAGAAGCCGCCACGCTTCCTCCTTGTGCTTGGAGGCGTTCATGAGCACGAGGCTCGATCCACCGGCCAGCGAAACCCCCGGCCCGTTTGGCCCCGGAAGCGGCGCGGTATCCCACGCATCCTGAAGCTCTGCCGGCAAGCGGCTCCGGCATTCACCGAGATTCCAGGGCCCGGTGACCCACATCGCGAACGTTCCCCGGCCGAACTCCTGATACACGTTCGCGATCTCGTTGTTGCCCATGGCCGGAGCAAGACCGTCGCGAAATAGCCCCAGGTAGAAGTTGAAGGCATCTTTGAAGGGGGCCTCGGAAAAACATCCGCGTGTGTCATTGTCGGCGAGAAGCGTCGACCCGTTCTGCAAACCGAAGATGACCGGCTGCGTCCATTCATTGACGGGGAGAAAGATTGCGTAGCGCCCCGGCGTTGCCCGACGCTCTATGGCCAGGAGAGCGGTGCGCCACTCGTTCCACGTCGTGGGCATGCTGGAGTACCCCGCTTCGGCGAGGATGTCCTTGCGATAGAAGAGCACCCGCGTGTCCACGTACCACGGAATGCCGTAGCACGTACCGTCGATGACGTTGGTGTCCCAAATGCCCTGAAAGAACGAGCTCTCGGCCAGCGTGCTCGATCCTTTCACCCATCCGTCCAGCGGCTCCAGGGCGCGCAAGGCGGTGAACTCCGGCACCCAGGTGTTACCAAGCTGGGAAATATCGGGCGTGGATTTCCCCATGTAGGCCGTGAGCAGTTTTTCATGGGCGGCGGACCACGGGAGCTGTTGCAGAGAGACGTGCACGTTCGGGTTCTCGCGTTCGAACTGCGGCAGAAGCTCTTTCACCACCTCGCCTTCGCGGCCGAGCGCCCAGAAACGCAACGTGATCTTCCCATCGCGTTTTGAGCCTTCGTTGACACTCCCGTGCTCCGAACCTTCGTCCAGCCATCCTCCCTTGAACCCCGCCTTACGCAGCCCTTCCACAATGTGCGGGTTGCGGCGCATCACCCGCCACACGAGGCCGGTGCGGTAATTCTCGATCATGGCCAGGATGGGCCCCTGATCGATGGCGATGTAATCGGTGCCGATCCATCCCAGACCGGGCACCACGCGGCCCTGCTGCACGGGCACGTCCAGCGGCAAGGTGGGGTTGAGTGCATCCAGGAAACCGTACTGCGTAAACAGGGCGTCACCATAGGTGCGCCGCATCGACAACAGGGTGGGCATCACGATCTCGGGTGCGAAGACGATCGAGGACGCGGCGGCAGTCGGGGCAATCGTTCCATCATCCTCGATGTGCATAAACGATGCGCCGCGAGCCGAGTAGGTGTGGAACTTCCGCGTGCGCCCGGCGATGTCGAAGCTGCCGTCCACGGGTCCGTCGCACGCACTCAAGCCCCACAGCCCGTCACCGTACCCCGTCCAGCCTCCCGGGTTTTCCACGGCATACGCGCGTTGTGCGAGCGTGGCCCGCCGGGAGTTCTCGAAATAATCGATGCCGTGACCGCGCATCGTGGAATCGGCGACTCCTCGCATGTCGACCCACACTTGCGTGTACTGATGACCGAAGAGCGGTGGGAAGCCCACGTGCTCCTGACCCTGGAACGTCCCCCACTTGAATCCCGACGTCCAAGCCGCCCAGGCTCCGGGAGCCACGGGATGGGTGGGCGATCCCAGGGCAAGCAGGTACAAGATCATCGCCTCGTTGTACCCGCCCCAGTCATACGGCAAGAACCCGTCTTCCGGAGTCCAACCGTGTCCAACCAGAGGCGGGCGCGGCGAGGCCCATTGCCAGTCCGCCCGGGCGTAAATGGATTCGGCCAGCGCGCGAATCAGTCCTTCATCGGAATCGGATTGATCGAAGTAGGACTGACAGAAGAGCACGCCCGCGAACAAGAGCGCACTATCAATGGTCGAGAGTTCCACGTTCTCGAAGCGATGTCCCGTCTTCGGATCGAGAAAATGGTAGAAGAACCCCTTATACCCGATGCTGCCCGATCGCGACGTGTCCTGCGGTGCGTTCCAGAGATAGCGCAGTGTATCCAGCACGCGCCGGCGTGCCGCCTCTCGAGAGACGTAGCCCCGTTCCACACCGATCGGGTACGCGGTGAGCGCGAACCCGGCCCCGGCGATGCTGGAGAAAGATGGCGTCGGGTAGCGATCGGGGGTGAGGCCGGTCTCGGGAGGGGTGAGATCCCAGAAGAAATGAAACGTTCGCTCTTGCAGCGTATCCAGGAAGGCCTCGGCTTCCGGAGCGAGCGTGGGCCTCGAAGCGGCGGGAGACTTCGCTTCCTTGCGGCACCCGGCCAGGGCCAGCGCAGACACCAAAGCAATCGCCACCCCGGATCGAAACGTCATGGCGCGCGAGTGTACGCCCTAGCGCCAGACGGGTACACTCTGGACCCACCCGCCGGACGGCTCGAGGCCTGAATGTTTCGGATCACTTACGTCATCCTGCTGCTCTTGGTGCCACTCGCCGCATCGGCCGCGTCGCCTCCCACCTATACTCTCGACAAGGATCCCGTGCGCCTGGGTCGCAAGGCGCTGGAGGAAAGACGCTGGGCCGACGCAGCCCATTCGTTCCAGGAAGCGGTGGACGCGGGCTATCAGGTACCCAAGGCGACGTTCGGGCTCGCCGAGGTGGCCAATCATGAAGGGCGTCTTCACGACGCCGAGGATTTCTACCGGCGCGCCATCGAGGGAGCAGGCAAGTTTCCGGAAGCGCGAGCTGCGCTCGGGCTCCTGCTTCTGAAACAGGGTCGTATCAAGGAAGCGGATGACAGCATTGCAGAGGCGCTATCGGAGAATTCCGGTCTCTGGATAGCTCAATACGGCCGGGCCCGCGTCTTGCTGACCCAAAAAAATACCGCCGGTGCCAAGGCGCTTCTGGATCGCGGCGCGAGCAAGAAAGGCGTGAAGGACGGTGAGGATCTGTATCACCACGGGATGGCGCTCTACTGGCTCGAGATGGGCAAGCTCGACCAAGCAGAGCAGGAAGCGTTGAGCGCGTTCGCGCTCAACCCGGCAGAACCCGAGATCAGCGTCCTGATCGGCCAGGTATATCAGCAGAAAAAAACTCCCTATCTCGCCGTTCAAGCCTTCGAGACCGCACTGGCCACGCCGGGAGCCACTCCCACCGCGTCGTTCCTGGATCAGCTCGGGCGGTTATACGAAGACGTGGCAGAACCCAACAAAGCCCGTGATACATATCTCAAGGCGGTGGCGGCCGATTCGATGTACGCACCGGCGCTCCTTCACCTGGCCGATTTGCTGCATCGAGGCGGACAAGCTGAATCCGCCGCGCGCGCCTATTTGAGATATACCTCCATTCTGCCACATGATGTGACCGGCTTGGTGGGGTTATCGAATGCGTGTTTCGATGCGAATCGAATAGATGAGGCGGTCAAGGCGGCGGAGCGAGCGTTAGCCGAGGACAGCACGCGGGCCGACGCACAGCTCGCTTTCGTGCGCAGTGGGTTGCGGAGCCCGAACGAGGAGACGAAGCAAAAAGCGGCAAGCCTGGCCAGCACGCTACCCGATAGCGTGGTGACCGCGCCTCAGGATCGCGCGCTGATTCTGTATCAACAGGGGATCCTGCATCTCAAACAGGGTGATCCCACGGCGGCGATTCCCGCCCTCGAGAAGGCGGTTGCTCTCGACCCCAAGAGCACGCTGTATCAGCTCAACCTAGCCGTTGCTTTGTTGCAAGCGAAAGACGACGTCGCGGCTCGGGCAACGCTTCGCCGAACGCTTGCTCTCGATCCCAACCTCGCCTCGGCCCACATCCTGCTCGCCCAAGCACTGGTGTCCGCCGATTCAGCGCGATCGGCGGAGGCGGAATATCGCAAGGCGATCGAGATCGATCCCAAGAACGCGAGCGCGTTCCGCGGTTTGGGCTATTGTCAAATTCAGCGGGGCGCCTATGCTGAAGCCGCGACGTCCTACCAGAGGGCGACGGCCCTCGAGTCTCAAAACGCAGACGCATGGGCGGGATTGGGGAGCGCATACCTGGGTCAGAAGCGATGGACCGAAGCGGAAAAGGCATTCCAGCATGCACTGGCGTTGGATAGTCGAAACCCAAGCGCCACGCGCGGCATGGAGCTGCTCAAGAAGGCCCGGGGGCAATAAATAAATGGCCGGTATCCAGGAAACCGGTTCTACACCGCAACCACGAGCGCTCTTTGGCAAGGGCGCGGCACGCCGTCGCGTCGGTATCCGCATCGACATGACGCCCATGGTGGACATCGCCTTCCTGCTCCTCATCTTTTTCATGGTGACGACCGTCTTTCGCCAGCCGCGTGCGATCGAGCTCAACGTCCCCGAGCCGGACGTCAAGGTCGCCGTTCCCGAGACGAACGTGCTGACGGTGTACATCGATCAAAACGAGTCGATGTTCACCCGGCTGGGTCCGGGAGCGATCGCACGTACGGACCCGGATCACGTCTTCGACCTGCTCCGGCAACAAGCGGGCGCGAATCCGAACCTCATCATCCTGGTCAAGATTCATCGCCTGGCGAAGTACGCGCATATGGTGGACATGCTGGATGGATTCGAAGACGCACATCTGGAGCGATTCAGCTTGGCCGTCCTGGACGAGGCCGACGCCAAGCTTCTGGAGACAGTCCGGTGACCGCCCGCATCTCCGCTCCCCTGCCGGATGCCTTTTCGCTCTCCCGGGTCACGCATTTTCCGCTCAGCGGGCCGTCGCATCCCCTCAACCAGGAACGCTGGAAGTGGCTCATCTGGGGGGAGATCCTCGCCATCTTGTTGTTCGTTCTTTCATTCGGGGGCTGGAAAACCTGGCAGCACCTGCATCCGCCGCCCAAGGTCGTGCACAACGTGCGCTTCGTGCGGAGTACGGCCGAACTTGGCGTTCCCCCCTCATTGGCCCAGCAAGTGCGTCCCACGATTCCGCGGGTGGACATCGCGGCCGCCGCACCCAAACCGGTGATTGCGAGGCCCGAGCCGGTTCCCGAAGCAGAAGCGCAAAAACCGACCATCGCCACCACGACCGAAATGCGTGAAGCGCTCGCGCCGGTGACGGTGGGCACCGTAGGAACCCCCGGGGAATCGCTGGTGATTTCCGAAGAAACGAGTCCGGGGCCGGAGGATTTCGTGCCGGTGGAAGACCAACCGGTGCGGATCCGCATCGACCCTCCCATCTATCCGGATGTGGCCCGGCAAGCGCAAGTGGAAGGTACGGTCATCGTGCAGGCTCTGGTGGGCAAAGACGGCAAGGTCAAGGACTGTCGCGTGATCGAGGGCAACGAAATGCTGCGGGAGGCCGCCATTGCCTGCGCCAAAACCGCGGTATTCCGCCCCGCGCTCATGGGACAAAAGCCGGTCGAGGTCTGGGTGGTCTTTCCGGTCACCTTCAAGCTGCACTGAGTTTCATATGGCACTAGTGCGATTGCAGGATGTCAGCAAAACGTTTCCCGGAGGCACCGAAGCGGTGCGCCACGTCAATCTCCTGGCGGAGGACCGTGAGTTCCTGGTGTTGGTCGGGCCCTCGGGCTGCGGCAAGTCGACCGTGCTCCGCATGGTGGCGGGCCTCGAGGCGCCGACCTCGGGCCATATTCACATCGGGGAACGGCGTGTGAACGACATTGCGCCCAAGGACCGGGACGTGGCCATGGTGTTTCAGTCTTACGCGCTTTACCCGCACATGACCGTGCGCGAAAACCTGGCCTTCGGATTGAAGCTCCGGAAGCTCCCCCGCGATGAAATACGCAGGCGCGTGGACAACGCCGCCACCCTGCTCGGGCTCACCCCGTATCTGGATCGCAAACCGCGCGCCCTATCCGGCGGACAGCGCCAGCGCGTAGCCCTCGGCCGGGCGATCGTTCGGGAGCCCGCCGTTTTCCTGTTCGACGAGCCGCTCTCCAATCTCGATGCCGCGCTGCGATCGCAAACCCGCACCGAGATCGTGAACCTCCATCGCCGCCTTCAGGCGACCATGATCTACGTGACCCACGATCAAGTCGAGGCGATGACGATGGCGGATCGGATTGCGGTCATGAACGAGGGCGCGCTCGTGCAGGTGGCTCGGCCCATGGATCTGTATCACCAGCCGGCCAGCCGATTCGTGGCCTCCTTCATCGGGTCGCCGTCCATGAACTTCTTCGATGGATCGATCGAGGACGGGACGTTTCACATGCCCGGCTTCACGTTACCGCTCGCCGGGCGTCTGGAGAAAGCGCGAGGGTTTCAGGGGCCGGTGGTGCTGGGGCTTCGACCCGAACACATCACGATGGCGAACGGGAAGCCCGACGCGGTGGAAGCACGGGCCCTGATCGTGGAACCCATGGGGAACGAGATTCTCTTGCACCTGGAACTGGACGCGGGGCGGGCGATCGCGCGCCTGGGACCGGAACTCGTCCCCGAGCCGGGCGCGAGTTATCGGATGTCCTTGCAGGGCGAAAACGGCCATCTATTTGCCAAGGACACGGGACTGAGTCTTCTCGCCTGACCTCTCAGTACCCTGCTTCTTCCGTCTTCACCTTGCCGCGAAACGTCCAGTACACAATGCCGGTGTACGCAAGCACGAACGGCATGCCGATGCCGGCGATCAAGAGCCCAATGCGCAGCGTCTTCTCGCTCGAGGCCGCGTTCACAATCGTCCAGCTTCGGTCGGCGTCATTGCTGGCCACGAGCATGTTGGGATAGAGAGCCATGGCGAACAAGAACACCATACAAGCAATGGTGATGGACGAGCAAAGAAACGCTTCGGCGTAGCGTTGGCGGAACAAGGCACGAGGAATATTCGTGATGGCGAGAAGGTTGAGGATGATCCCGATCACGGCCCAGGGGTGGCGCTGGAAGTTCGTTGCCGCGTGGGGATAGCGCAACAACGTCAGGATGGTCGCAACGAGATAGAGAAATAAGAAGAGTCCCCAGGTGTGCCACATCCATCGGCCCAGTCGCTCCTGCACCCCGCCCGAGGTCTTCAGAAACAGGTAGATCGCCCCGTGCATGGCAAAGAGCGCGGCCGGGAGCAAACCGATCAGAAGCGCATAGGGATGAAGGAGGTCTGACAACGTGCCAATGTAGGCGCCGCGCTCATCCAACGGCACGCCGCCGATCGCGTTGCCGACCCCGACGCCAAAAATAACCGTGGCGGTCAGGCTCGATCCGAAGAACGTCCAATCCCAGAATCTGCGCCACCCTTCGGCGTGCATCTTTCCGCGAAACTCGATGCTCACCGCTCGGGCGATGAGAGCAAACAAAAGCACCATGAACGCCAGATAAAACCCCGAGAAGATCGTTGCGTACGCCTCGGGGAACATGGCGAACAGCGCGCCGCCGAACGTGACCAGCCACACTTCGTTCCCGTCCCACAAAGGTCCGATCGCATTCAGGAAGAGACGTCGTTCGCGATCGGTTCGGGCGAGCGGATGAAGAATGCCAACCCCCAGATCGAAACCATCCAAGATGGCGTAACCGGCCAGGAGCGCCCCCAAGATCACGAACCAGAGGATATGGAGATCCATGCCTACGGGCCTTTCGCCTCGGTCAGTGATTGGCGGTGATCGGCACGCGCGGTCACGACCTCGCGCAGATTGCGGCCGCCGGGCTCGAGTGCGAGAGGGCCGGTCTGAATCTTGTGGTTGAGCACGAACACCCACACCGCACCCAGGAGCAGGTAGATGAGACCGAAGAGAATGATGGAGGTGAGCACCTCCTCCGCGGAGACGGATTCACTCACGGCATCCTTCGTTCGCAAACCAGCCGGTGGCGCAAAGAGGGCCGACTGGAGGGCAGCCCTCTCTCTCGCCATGGGTATGCGAACCGTTTCGTAGCGCACGAATCCGTCAGGACCGACCACAGGTTCTCCATCGGGTCCTCGCAACACCGGCGGTACGACAACCCACGGCTGCCGGCCCACCTCGGCCGCGGTCCAGCCCAGCTCGTTGGCCGCGACTGCTCCCAGGACCGAGACGACGAAGATCCATAGAAGCCATCGTTTCTGAAACAGCGATCCCTTGACCCGAAAGAAACAGGCGAGGAGCGTGAGGCCGATGAAGAACACGCCGAGGATCGCCATCACGTGATAGGAGACAAACGGAATGAACACCGGCGGACGGTCCTCGGGACGGAACGCGTCGAGCCCGAGGAGCGGAGCCTTTAGGTCCCCCTTCACCAGCAAGCTGGTCCCGCCGGGAAAGGCGATTTCCGCTTTAACCCGGCGCTCGTCATCATCGGGAATTCCGAACAAGGTGAGCGGAGCCGGCCCGGTGTGATAGAGCGCCTCGAACGCCGCCATCTTGGCGGGCTGATGGCGATAGACGTTCTGGCCCTGGAAATGACCGCTAACCGCCGCGCCAAGGCTGAATATCGTTCCCAAAAGCAGTGCCCCTTCGAATGAGCGCTCGGCAAACGTGATGTGCCGGCGCTTCAGCAAATACCACGCGCTCACGCTCATGATGAAGAACGTGCCCATGATGAAGGCACCGATCCACACGTGTACGAGGCGATGCACGGTAGATGGATTGAACACGAGCTGCCAGAAGTCGGTGATTTCGGCCCGTAACACCGGCTCACCGTTCACGAACCAGGGCTGGCCGTCGCGTTGCATTTGCACGATGTGGTGACCGGCCGGGGTTTGCTGCCAGGAGTTGGCGACCACGATCCAGATCGAGGAGAAGATGGAGCCCAGCGATACCATGAGCGTGGAGAAGAAATGCATGCGCGGCCCGACGCGATCCCACCCGAACACGAGCAAGGCCAGAAAACCCGATTCGAGGAAGAACGCGAAAATGCCCTCCGCGGCCAGCGCGGAGCCGAAGACATCGCCGACGAAACGCGAGTAGGCGGCCCAGTTGGTCCCGAACTCGAACTCCATCACGATTCCGGTAGCGACCCCCACCGCAAAGTTGAGGGCGAAGATGCTGGTCCAAAACCGCGCCGCTTGTTCGTAGATGGGATCGCGCGTCCGCAGGAACCGGGCTTCCAGGAACACCATCACCACCGCCATTCCAATCGTGAGCGGCGGAAACAAATAATGAAACATGATGGTGAGGGCGAACTGAAGGCGGGAGAGAAAAACGACGTCCATCGTGTTCAACGGCTTTCGATAGGGGTCAGAAAGTCTAGCGCCACTTTCTTTCGCCCGTCGAGCGTGCTAGCGTGCCGCGGCATGAGCCGATGCATTCGGATTGCGATGGTGACCATGCTCCTGAGTCTCTGTCTCAACGGGTGTTCCTCGCGCAAGCCCTCGGAGACACGCGTCATGACCGAACACGAGCGGGACAGCACGATCGCCGCGTCCTCGCTGCCGGGCGCGGGCGCGGTGGGTAAGGCGCTGGACGAAGCGGACTCGGCAAAAGCGCGAGCAGAAGAACCCCTGCCCCCCTAGCCTGCCCCGGAGAAGACCCCGCTCGCCAGACTATTTCAGGCCGGACGTTGGATCGAGGCCACGTGGCGGCGGCTTGTCCGATCGCGGTATCTTCCCGCCCGGACACCTGAAAACGCGCAAGGAGGATGGGGACATGCGACAGCTTGGTTTTCTAGGAACGGTTTTTCTTTTGATCTTCGCCGCGGGGATCGTAACGTCGGCGCAAGCAGAGACAGTCACATTGACCGGGACGATTCATTACGAAGGCCCCTACGAGGGGACTCTCTACGTCGCCGCGGTCGACACCACCGAGGCCGATACGACCCAGTTCCTTGACCTACAGCCCTATACGCCGGGATCGCCGCCGTTTGACCAGGCCTATTCACTCAGTTTCGACAATGCGACGGCTCCCTCGGAGATCCTTGTCGTCGCTCTTCTTGATGTGGATGGCAGCGGCGTGGACTCGGTCGGGCAGGGCGATATCCTCGGTTGGTACGATGGCAATCCCGAGCCGACGCCAGTGTCTACGGCGTCGTCTCACAATGGGTTGCACTTCGATTTGCCCCAAGCCGAAATCCACGGGACGGTCACGTTTGCTCCCGGTCAAACCCGGGCTTCGGTCATCGCGGCCACGAGCTGCAGCGGGGAAGGGGCCTGGGGTAGACCTGGCGTCGATTTCACAGAGTCCGGGACCTACAGCATGAAAGGTATCTACGCCGGAACCTGGTGCGTTCTTGCCTACGGACTCCTGCCCACCCCCCCATTCTTCGTGGTTGCGTGTTTCGGAGATCCGACATGTGCCAATCCCACTCCGATCAGCCTGGAGGCGACGGAGATCCGGACCGGCGTTGATTTTGACTTCAGCGGCAACGTCCGGGTCGCCAGCACAACCTGGGGACGGCTCAAAGCCCAGTATTGAGATGGCCCTTGGCTCCGGCCGGCGCGACCCGGCCGGGGCCACCTCGGTCCGGACCGAGCACAAGTTGTAAACGTCGCATCCGGGATCAGAGCGGCCGGCGAATGCAGACCGAGAAGGCATCCTGAAGGCTGCAGCGTTCCACGGAGTCATTCACTCGAAATCGCGTCCGTGCCTCCTCGAGCGGTAAATCCGTATCGAGAAGATGATGCTGCATCGCCAGGGCGTCCGAGTACCCGGGCAGAACTACACGCCACCCGCCGCGAATTCGTTCCGACCCGATCCGATTCACATGCCGAAGCACGTTATTGGTGCAGTTGTTGGTCACGGTGTTGTAGTACTCCGGCCGGTCCCGGAGGGCATTCGC